>Ga0256404_1004880_pt1 | contig 24542 bp, 24 predicted proteins | sample RumenRJG_01DNA_FD_185990 | JGI IMG/M metagenome (GOLD analysis project Ga0256404, IMG submission 185990) | Bovine rumen microbial communities from Lethbridge, Alberta, Canada - RJG_01 | ecosystem: Host-associated > Mammals > Digestive system > Stomach > Rumen | place: Canada: Alberta | collected... | reverse complement strand
AAAGTTTACAAAGTTTACAAAGATATTGTGTATCTTATGAGCAATTTTCTATTAAGCCTAATTCAGTTGTTTATTGTGATATACCTTATGAGGATACTGCAAAATACATATCAGGATCATTTGACCATAAAGCGTTCTATGACTGGGCGTGTAAGCAAAAAGAATTAGTTGTTATCTCATCTTATAAAATTAGTGATGATAGATTTATGGAGATAAATTGCATTAAAAAGTGTGCTATGTTTAACCTTACTAATGACGAACGCAAACAAAACTATGAAAAAATATTCATACCAAAACACCAAAAAGAACTTTATGAAAAGATGATGAATAGAAAAATTAGAGAGGTAGAGCATTATGAGCAACTTAAACTATTTTGATAAAGATTTCTTCGAATTTGTTTGTCCTAGGAATTTTTACAATAAGCAAAACAAAAACGAATTTAAAAAGATTTTGTCTAACAATCAAATAACAACATTAACTTTAATCGGCGAAAATAAAAGAAAATATAGTATTTTTATAAAATATTTACTATAATTAAAGTTGTGTAAACCTTGCTATCTATCAGGCAAGTAAAATCATTGATAGAAGTTTATTTAAAGTTTGTGGAATTAACGCAATCATTGTCATGTGTCCCTCCTAGTTAACATAGTTAGAGATAATTGTGCCACAAACGAGTTTCTTACTTAAAGAAACTTTTTTTATATGCTATAATTTATATTATGAAAACAAAAGATGAAAAAATAAGCATTCTTAAAGCAGAAAAAGCAAAACAAGAAGAATACGAAAGAAAACAAAAAGAAGAATTGATAGAGATAAAAACTGAACCACACCCTTTTTGGCGACTTGTTTGGTTTTATTTCAAAAAGCCTTTTAGATGGCTTAAAGAAAACATCAAGGATTGGCGTACAGCAATTATTTTTATAATCGTTGTTCTTGTCGTTTCATGTGAAGTTTGGGTGCCATATCTTATTGCCTTACTTACTTGGGGGACCGACCTTTCTAAATGGCTGATTGGGGTTGCTTCGGCTTGTTGGTTATTTTGGCTTGGCCCTGGAACACCATTTTTACTAATTTGCATAACGCTAACAATGATTATTAAAGGAATTTTCAATAAAGTTAGATTTAAAAATATCAAATAGGCGTTTTTATGCGGTTTCCTTGCGTTTTAAGAAAGATTTTTATAAAGGTGGTTAAATTAACCGCCTTTTTAATTTTCGTTTAAATACGGGCAAAATAAAAGGGGAGCGAATTATGTCTCCCCTGTGAGCTTAGGAAGGTGGTATGCCAAATGAATAAAAGCAAACCATTATTATTTTAAATCTTATTCTTTTTGCTTTCAACTCTTTTATCTAAAACGTAATTTATAAACTCTTCTTGTTCGCCTTTACTTTGATCATAAGTCCATTTTGGCATTGGATTAACACATATTGCAACGCACCATGATAAAGTGCAAAAAGATAAAACTTGAATAAGTTGCTCGATTGTATTTTTTGCACAATATAAACAATAAATTACAAATAGTAATGGTAAGATTAAAGTAATTACACCTTTAATAATTTGTTTTACATAAGAATATTTGCGACTGTGTAAAATATACCTAATCAAAATAATTGTAAAAACAAAAAATATAACACCGACTAATAAAAACCAACCACTTAATGAAACATTGCTAACTTTACCAAAAAGATTATATCGATAATTGATAAAGCCAATAGGAGCAACGAGCGAAAATAAAATCCAAATTGCAAAACGTGTCCAAAATATCTGTTTTTCTTTCTTTTTAACTTCTTCCATAGTCTTCTCCTTTATAATCTATTTTATTGTGTAAATCAATTTTATCCATTTCGACTTTATTTTGCTCTTGAACGTATTTAGCAAATTCTTTTTTAGCGATTTCTTGTTCGCTTAATGGTTTGAAATCTTTATCAAAAGCAAAACGTTTATGAATGTCTATTTTATCTCTAATATATTCTGCGTCTATATCATTGATTTGCCCGCCCAGCATAAAACCTACAAAACCTGCACTTGTAAAAGAAAATAAACGAGTGAATAATTTTAAAAATGTTTCACCAACCGATTGGTCAGCACCTGTTGGAACAAGAGCCGAGAATATAAGCCCAGAAGCAAGAACTGCAAGTGATTTAGTGAAAACAGAATTGATAACCATTGCTGACTTTTTCTTTTGTTGATTTGCTAGTTTTTCGCTTGTGTTTTTATCTAGGTCAATTTTGCTTAACTTTCGATATGTGTCAGGACTAACAAAATGAATCACTTGATTGCCGTCCAAAATATCGAGAATAAGTTTATATTGTTTTTTGGTTAGTTGTCTAAAATAGATTTTGTCGCCACCACTTCCACGAGATAAAGGTTGTTTTAAACAAAGTTTTAATTCTTCTCTTGAAAGTTCAAAATAATGTGTATTCTCAATTCCAGCATTTCGTAAAAGTCTTCTATATCTATCTTTTTGATCGTTTGGTTCTAAAACGGCTCTAATCCATTGGTCAAACGCAACAATTTTATCAGCAATGTTTGCTTCAAGACTTTCATTAAAATCAACAGTTGCACGAGCAATCTTGCTTACAGGTTGTGCCTCATTATAACTTTGCCCAATCATAAGCAGACAAACCTCACCCAATATAGTAAGAGCAACAACGATTATTTCATCGCTTATAAAACTAGCCGAGTTCCATTTTTCAGGATTTATAGCAAGCGGAACGATAGAACAAACGAAGATAATTGCAACGCCGAAACATAAAGCCGAAACACCTAAAAGCATTTTTTTGTTTAAATATTTTTTAATTCGTTCGCTAGTTGTAAGTTCTTTCATAATTTTGTAATCCTATCACGTATTTCAAGTCCAACCCATATCAAGGCATAAGCACCAAGAGCAAAGTAAATCCAAAGGGCATATCTTGAAGTAAACCAAGCAATTATATTTGCTCCAATTAAAGCGTAGCCAATTAAAATCCCAATTAAAGCTATTAAAATTAAAATGACTAAAACTATCGTAAAGATTTTACGTCTAAGTTTCATAAATTAAATGCTTGTCCCATCATCTTTTTCAAACTTTTCAATAACTTTATCGACGCTTTCATTGGTTGCTTTTTCTATTTCTCTTTTGGTTTTAACTTCTTCTTTAATGGTTTCTTTTGCCTTTTCAATATCTTCTTTATCAACAACACCAAGTCGAGAGATAAGTTCTAAAATTGCCACACGGCTTTCTGGTGTGTTTTCTTGACTTAAAGCACTAACTTTTGCAAGTAAAGCCAAGACTTCATTTTGTCTTTGAATGGTTTTATTTATAGCCACGATAGAAGTTGCTAAATTATCTTGGACGGATTTATCAACCTTGTCGCCTAATTCTTTCATTATTAAATCTTTAACATTTTCATTACTTAAAGATTTCGTTTTTGCAAGTTGATAGAGTTTAACAATTAAGCCAATAATTGTCCCAGCATAAGCAACCCAAGTCATAACCATTGCGACTTGTTGTGGTGTAAGCCATTGTGCCAACCATTCCTTAATATCAATATCAAACTCAGTTTCTTCTTGTTTCTCTTGTGTTGGTGGTTCAACAGGTTGAGTTTCTTCCGCCATTGGTGAAACAAGTAAAGCCCCGATTAACATTGCACTTTTTAAAATCATACTTTTTACTCCTTTATTTATTAGTGTAAGTCTTAACTGCTATTGCTAAATCTTTTACAGATTTTTCAATGTCTTCTTTAAAAATAGTATTTTCTCTTTTTTTGGATTTTACATATTCTTTAAAATTATTATTAGCGACTTGTTTGAAAGTTTGATATTCTTCTTCGCTTTCAAAATCCACTAAATCAACAATAAACATAGGTTTATTATCTTCGCCGAATATAATCCCGCATTTTTTGTTATACTTTTTCATATTTTTGCTCCTATCTTCTCGTGATTAACTTCTACTATACTACCATATTTGTCGGTGAATTGAAAATTAACACCAAGAGAACACTTTGGAATAGTCATAGTAAAACGAATTATTTTGCATTTTCTTTTGCTAACATTTCTTCTTTACGATTTTCATCAAGAACAAAAGTGTTATTTTCAAACTTATACCAGCCACCATGCGATAAACTTTCTATAACTTCTGGATATTGTGCCATTTGCCCAGTGAAGTCAAAATCATCACCGTTAGTTGCATAAAACCCTATTAAATAACCTTGTTCATCAAAATTGAATTTGTAATTGTTTATTATCATAATGTCTCCTTTTATTTTAAACCAAATAGCTTATATATTGCATTATCATAGGCACAATATAGAACAGTGCCACTTGTGCATATCATCGTAACTATACCTGTTTCATTAACAACATCGACATTATCTACTTTTAGTGGACTGTCTGCATAACTAAAACGGCCAGATGCAACAACCCATCCAGTGTTATTTAATACTCTACCGTTCCCAGAATTTTTAATATCTCCACTTTCCAATAAATTGCTTGTGTCTATTGCTATTTTTGGTGTTCCAACGCTAATAGTTCCATTGTTGTCGATATTAACACCTTCACCAATTTTAACGCCACCAAGTTCAGTTGTGGTTGCCTTTGGTAAAACATAATTATTTGCAAGACCAGACTTATAAGTGCCTGTCGCAGTTGTTGCGTTTACATTTATAACGCCACTATAAATTGTGATATCAGTATCGTTAGTTATCGCACAACTTCCTTTAAGTGCATATTCATTGTCGCTTATTTTTTGAGGGTTTAAATCAATAGCAGGATAAGTTTTAACGGAAGGGATGAAAACTATTCTTTGTTTATTTGTAATGGCATTAAGTAAATCGCTTACAACTAGACCAGTGAAAGTTATATCGCCATTTGTTGCAACTGTCCCATTTATTATAAAGGCTGTTTTTTGATAAGTGGATGCAATATTGTTTCCATTTTCATCTTGAACTGCCTTATTTGCTTTATTAACTGCATTATTGCCAAGTGTTGTTATAATTGCATTTGCGTTGTTATCAAGTTTGCCAGTTAAAGCACTTTTTGTTGCGTAAGTATCGCCGATATTATTCCCTAAACTATCGCTTGTTGCACGATTTACAGCGTTTGTTCCTAATGTATCAATAATGTTTGTAGCATTAAAATCGCTTGAATTAAGTTTGCTGTTATTTTCATTTTTAGTTGCATAAGTTGTTGCTATATCGTTCCCATTTTTATCGCCCGTAGAACGATTAACTGGATTAGTTCCAAGTTTGGCGATTATCTTCTCGGCAGTATAGTCGGTATTGTTAACTTTACTTGAAACTTCACTTTTTGTTGCGTAAGTGCTTGTAATAACATTTCCATCGCTATCACTTGTCGCTCTATTAACAGCATTGTCGCCTAATTTAGTGATAATTGCTGTGGACGTAAAATCGTCATTATCAACTTTTTCATCAAGAGCAGTTGAGACATCGGTTTTTGTAGCGTAAGTCGAATCAATGGTGTTTCCTTTACTATCTTTGGTCGCTCTATTAACAGCATTTGTGCCTAATGTATCAATAATATTTTGTGCATTAAAAGAAGTTTTATCAAACTTATTCGTTAGTTCATTTTTCGTGGCATAAGTTGTGCCTATTGTGTTGCCTTCTCCATCTTTATTTGCTCTTTGAACTGGATTAGTCCCAATAGTTTCAATAATTTTACTTGCAGTGAAGTCGCTAGTATTAAACTTTTCACTTAATTTAGTATCAATACTAGTTTTATTATAATAATTATCAAAATTAGCATTAACTAAACTAATTTTATTATCGACATATTCAATAGTTGCATAACTACTTAAATCAAGTTGCGTTGCTCCTAACTCTTCATATTTGTTCCCAATCCATATATATTCAATGTAATTGTTTTCAGTTTCAGGATTAGTATTTGGAACAAGATAAATAACACCATTTTCACCTATTGTAGGAAGTTCATCGACAATATTGAAAGATAAGACTGGCACTTCGGTTGCCTTTGCATATAAAACACCATTTTTAATATAAACATTTGCAAGTCCACTTGTTTCATCGGTTGGAATTGCCTTAACAACACCTGCTTGACTGTCGCTTGCAAAATCAGTTATAGCAACATAATTTTTACCATTTGCAAGTTGTGTGTTGTCAGTTGGTATCTCGCTTTTGTTTGCTTTTTCATTTAACAATGTATTTAAGGCGGTTGTGGTTGTGTAATTCTCTAAATTATCAACTGATTTATCAATGTAGTTTTTATCATTAGTAAAAGCACTAACTTTTGTTGGTAAGTCCGCAACATTTAATTTTTTACCTAATAAAGTGTTTAGATCGCTATTTAAAGTATAGTTAGTTAAATTATTAACGTTTTTATTTATATATTCATTATCATTAATTAATTCACTTACTTTGGTTGGTATCTCGCTTTTATCAGCCTTATCTAAAAGTAAAGCGTTTAAAGAAGCAGTCGTTGTGTAATTTTCAAGGTTGTTAACTGCTTTTGTGATGTATTCGCTATCGTTTTCTAGTTGAGAAACTTTGGATGGTATTTCGCTTTTATTTGCTTTTAAATTAAGTTTTGTATCAACGCTTGTTTTATCATAATAGTTTGCTAAATTGCTTACTTCATTTGTGATAAAATTAGTATCATTTTCTAATGAAGAAAGTTTAGTTGGAATATCGCTTTTATTTGCTTTGGTATCAAGATTTTCCTGTAATACTCTCGTAGTCGTATAGTTAACTAAATCATTAACAGTGTTATCAATATAGTTTTCATCGTTTTCTAGTTGAGAATTTTTAGTTGGAATTTTGCCTTCGACCGTGTTGATTTTTGTATCAAGCGTTCCAATACTTTCTTTATTTTCGTTAATGGCACCAACAATTTCCTTACTAGTGGTTGTTAAATCAACTGAATGTTTATCTTGCTTATTTAAAATATTAGCATTTTGTGTTTCATTATCACTTTTAAGTTCGTTAATCGCACCAACAATAGTCTTGTTAGTAGTTGTTAAAGCGTTATCATTTTTATTTTGTTTTGAAGCGTCAAGAGTATTAGTTATTCCTTTAACTTCATTTATCGCACCAACGATATTTTTGCTTGTTGTCGATAAAGAATTATCATTTTTATTTTGCTTTGTAGTATCTAAATCGCTAACGCCTTGATTTACTTCGTTTATAGCCCCTACAATAGTTTTATTTGTAGTGCTTAGGGAATTATCTACACTTGCTTGTTTTGTCGCTAAAACGCCTTTATTTTCGTTAATAGCACCAACTATTGTTTTTGAAGTAGTTTCAAGAGTATTATCAACTTTGGTTTGGTATTCGCTTAAATCGATTTTAGTTTCAAGTTCGCTTACTTCATAATAGCCATAATCACCAGTATTAGTATCTAAAATCGCACTAATCCAATAATCAGGTGTATTATTTTCTTTTAAAAGCAAAGTGTCGCCTAAATGGTATTTATCTTTTGTGCTAGATTTTAAATCTTCTTTCATCGCTGCATAAGTATTAAATACAAAAGTGTTTGCTTTACTATTTGCAAGATTATAGGCTGCGTCTGCTCTTGATTGTGCATTTTCAATTAAAGTGTCTTGTGCATCGTTTTTTGCTTTAACATTTGCGATTGTGTCATATTTCAACCCAATTTGTGTATCAGTTAAATATAACTCGCTCGCCCCTTGTTTTGTTAAATAATCTCTCGAAGCATTTTCTTTGCTTAAATAAATGTTTTCTGCATTTTCTTTTGATAAATAAGTCTCTGCTGCATCAGTTTTCTTTAAATAGTTGATTAAGATTTCTTCGCCTTTAATAAATAAACTATCTGCTTCCGTTTTGTTATAGACTTCATTTTTTGTATAAAAAAGAGTTTTAAAATCAACGGATGAAGTTAAAGTGGTTAAATCTTTTAAGGTTAATCCAGTCGTGAAAATACCAGTCAAAAGGTTAGTATCGATTTCTTTAATATCGTATTTATCGATATAGCCTTTAATAGTTGTTAATGAAAGTTTTGATAAATCATTTAGTGATAAGCCCGTGTAATTATAAATATCATTCCAATTAGTTGGAGCAGGAACTTTGCTAAATGTTGAGCTTGTTGAAGTTGGTTTATAATACATTTCATAATTATTAACGCCATTAGAGATTAAAATGTGTTCGCTTGTTGGAATGTTTGCAATATCGTTTAAAGCGTTTTCCATTGTGTCATATTTTCTAATTAAATGTGGATCATAACTTGTGATATAAGTTGCAAGTAAAGCCATAATGGACTTATATTGCTCTTCACTAATATCTGGTGGTGTCGCTTCGTTATTGTCCATTGTTGGATTTACCATTTGCGTAAATGGGAAGGTGTATAAAATATCGCCTTGTTCATTATATGCTCTTGCAGTGATTTTAATTAAACCACTAAAAGTTAAAACGGCACTTGTAAGATAAACACGATAGCCAAGATAAGTTTTGCCTGAGTAAGTAAATTCTTGTTGAACACCATTTAAACGAATAGTTGTTTCATCTGGTAAAGTAAAAACACAATCGGCAGTCCAAGAACTAACTTCTCTTCCTTCTATTGCAAAATCAACAAAATTAACGTTATTTGAACCTTGTTGTATGAACTCATCGCTAACTGCTTTTTTAATACTTCCATCTTTATTAATTATTAAATACATATAAACACTCCTTTTTATAAATTATAACCTATTATGACTTGTAAATATATAAAATATAATTCTGTCATTTATAGCGAGATTTTGATTTGCCGAGATTAAAATATTATCATCGCTATCAACAATCGCCCAAGACTTAATTGCTTTATCTAAACTAAAACTTTCTACACTACAAACATAAGCCGATATATAACTATTTTCAGTCGCATATGCATTTTGAACTTGCAATGTGATGTTTGATTTTGCGGTTGAACCAAAACCTTTTTTATCAAGAACGCTATAAAGTTCGTTGTCGCTAATTAAAAGTTTTAGGGTTTTTTTAGGTTGTTGTGCTCCAATTATACCATTATATTTAATAAAGTTTTCGCCAATAAATAAGTCTTGATTTTGGTATGGTAAGCAAATGAGTTCATAATTTAAAGAAAATATTTCGTTTGGCTTTTTATAGTAAAGTAAATTACTAAATCCACCTAAATGAGTGATATATTCGTTTGTTAATATTTTTTTATCGATTTGTGGTAAATCGTTTAAAATGAGTTTCTTTCTTGTTCTATAAAAGTTAATTGTAAAATAATCGGCAAAACCATCTTGATTTGCGTAAAAGACATTTTTACTTTCCCATTGATTATATTGATTAAGTTTAAAGTTCGTATTTGCAATTAGAGGCGAATTAAAAGACATTTCAAAACAAAGTGCATTGCCAGAACCATAAGGTGTTATAGGAAGTAAAACAACTCCATCTCGATTTTTTTCGCCGTTAATCGTTTCGGTTTCACAAGTTGCTAAATCTAACTTATAAGCAGTTGGATTTTTTAAGAATGTATTAGTCAAGCCATTATATAGTAAATCGCTATTTACGTGGATTTTATTTGCAAGTTGCGTGTCATTTTTTAAAGAAAAATATAAATATTCTTTATAAATATCTTCGCTTCTCAATACAAGAGAACTATCAACTTCGTTAAATCGTTTCTTTTGGTCTAGTTCTATAAAGTTAGAAAGTTTATTAAAGTTTTTTGTATAATTTATTGTTGAAACTATATAGTCGCCATTAACAACTTCGCTTACACTTGTCGCTATATATCTATCGCCGTTTTCATAATATAATGAGCCGACTTTTTTTCTATTTTGAGTTTTGGCAAACTTTTCCGTTCTTATAAGTTCGGCATTTCCACTTTTTAAACTAGTGCCATAAAGGTTAAGTCCCATTTTCATTATATCTGTTGCACCTTGCCCAATATCAAGCCTTTCGCTACCTTCAAAACGATTTTCGTTAGTTTCAATAAGTAGTCGCCCATCAGTTAAAGTTTCATAACGGATTTGATATTTAATATCTCTTGCTAAATATTCCCCATCTCGCATCCATAATATATTTTGGTTATTATTAATAACGAAATTAAGTCCAAGTAATCTTTTCAATGCACTTTTAATAACATTGTTGCTTACTTTTGCTGTTTGATCTAAAAACCATACTTTATAAGTTTGTCCAACATCTATTTCTTTTCCATTTTGCTCATAAGTGAAGCAATTTTCTTTTACCCTTTCTGTGCCATTATAAAAATCTTCGGTTAATAAATTAGAATATATTTCTTTTTCTACACAAAAATAAGTTATATCAACAGGATTTTTAAAGACAAAATTATACTCAGCACTTTCACTACCTGGGATTCTTCTAAGAACAACGACAATATTAGCAGTTGGTGGGCTGACCAAAACTTCTTTAAGTTTATATAAAGGATAATCAACACGCATAACTAAATCATCATCGCCAAGCCCAAGTTTTTTAGACTGAATGCCAGACATAAAAACTCTACTAGGATATATAAGTTCATTATTTAATGTTCCTTTTTGATAATCGCTTATAAAACCATTGACAAAACGTTTTTCGTTTAAAGTTCGTTTGCTATCGATTTCTTTACTATCGACAACTTCGCCGTTATTGTCATTAAAATATCGTATGCCAAGGACGTTATTGTTATCTAAAACAGGATAGCCATCTAAATACATAAATATTTGCTCTAAACATTCAAAAAGATTGCATTGCGTAAAAGTTAAGTTAGGAGCAATAGTTCCATTTAATATTTCATAGAGTTCGCCACTCGTTGGTAAATCATAAACATAATCACTCATTTTTATTGCTCCTTTCTACTATTTTGGAATCTGTATGTAAATTCATTGTCATCGACTTTATACTCAATGATTGTATCAAAATTAAAATCACTTATTGATATTGGTTTAGTGCTCCAAGTTTCAAAATATTTATCAGGAGCAACTCCACCACTTGAATTTGCTAAACTCCATTCGGTTTGATAACTTCTAGCACTAATAATTGTTATTGTTCTTGATATATTTGTGCCATTTTTAATTCTTAAATTCGCATGCCCTGTTGTGAAAGTTACACTGTTAGGTTCAATCCACACTTCACAAGGACAGTTTTCTTCGGTTGGTTCGATAACTGATGGACCTGTTATATTAAAACTTGTCGTAGTTGTAGTGCTTTCGCCTTTACCCTCGATTTTTGTATAGGTTTCAATATTGTATCTTGCAGTCGAACCTGGATTGTTGTTTGTTAAAATAAATGTTCTTGAAGAACCTATAAAGTTCTCCCAAGAGCCGATAAGTCCATTCCTTGTAATTCTATAATAAGTTTTTGCGTTAGTAGTTGTATCACCTGAAAGATTAGTTATTATAACTTCCATTGAATAATCAGGTATTTCGTTATAATCGATACTAGGTGGTGTGATAGGTTTCCCTTCTATAACTTGTTCATAGATTGCTGGTTCGCTATGATCACTATCAACTTGTGCGTATGCATGAATTTTTGCAGTTTGTGATGTGGTCTTGTCATTGCTTAAAGTTATATATCTAGGACTTGTTGTTGTTGCTTCCCAACTTGAATATGCATTATCGCCTAATTTATATCTATAAAATAGTGTTCCACTTGGTGTGTTTAAATCGGTTATTGTAAATCGGTATGTATAAGCGTTTCCATATTGTTCGCCTGTAATATAAGGAGCAATAACTTTTCCACCTTGAACCCAACTATCACTTGCTGTTGCACTTTTTAAACTTTCATAAACACAATAGGCTTCAACAACTCCACTTGAAGTAGCAGTAAAAGAGCCAATTAAAACCTTTTTAGTTCCATTGTTGGCACTTATTTCATCGGTGGTTGTTAAAGGTATTTGAACGCTACCTTTTGCTGTATAAGCGATTTTACAAGGGACAACATTAAAGTTAGTAAATGTCGCATAAACTGCATACGCCCCACTTGCTACTTGTTCGGTGCTCATAACTACTTTTGGTCTTACAAGTTTTAATTCGTGATAAGCATAAAGTTTTGCGTTTACTCCGTCATAAGTTGATTTTAAATCGTTAAAGTCGTAATCTTCTAATCCACCTATATAATCACTACTTTGTGGGTCGCTTAAATACCTAAACATTTGATAAGCACTTAAAAAGTCTGTATTGCTTTGGAATTGATTAGTATATTTCAAATTATATTCGCCATTTATTCCAAAATAATCACTTGTATAAATGTCGTATTCATAACTAACTGGTGGAATAAACTTATAGCCTTCCACTTCTTCGCTTTGCAGTCCTTCATCAGTTTTCTTTCTTAATTGACATTTAACGTGCAATTTAGTCATAGTGAATAAATCGCTAGTAAAGTATTCATCTTTATTTAAAGGCGTTTCTACTTTAATCCATTCTTCTGGTTCAGCGTTTGGAGTTTCCCACACTTTATAATAAAGGTAGCACTCAAAATTATTTATATTTTTAGCTTGCCATTTATAACCATTTCCACTTTGCTCAAATACAAGTTGTGGTGCGATAATTTCATTGCTAACATTTATTATTCTAGTGGTAAGTAATGAGTTTATAACACCAGAAACATCAGTTAAATAACAACTACAAGTTATTGTCCCATTTTCAAGCGAAGTTAATAAAAGTGTTTTACTTTCAAACGCTCCAATTTCTTCACTGATCCAGTCCGCTCCATTGCTTACCTTATATCTTAAGTTTAAATCTAAATTGTTTGGATTTGTAAAAACTCCATAGACATTATATTTGTTTGTTTCTACACTATAACTTGCATTAAGCGTTAAATATGGAGCATTTAATTTTGTAGATGGTGCAACGCTTTCTTCCATTGCTATTTGTTTTCTTAAAATATCTAAAATATCATACAGCGTGTAATAATATACTTCGCATATTAACTTAATTGCTACTACAAAAACGTCATGTGTTCCATAACTTTGTTTTCTTTTTACCCTGACATTTTTGATTGTATAAGTGCCACGTGAAAAGGAAGTATCGCAAAATAAATTTGTGCCATTATTGATAGTTGCTGAAAATGATTTAACTGTGCTATCGCCATTAAATAAATCAAAAGATATTTCAACATCAGGCGATATTTCTTGCTCAACTTCATTTAGACTATTAGTATTTAAAAAGTGTCTTAAACTAAATTGAAAGTAAGCATTTTTAACTTTGTGTCTCGCACTTAATTCAAAAGGTTGAACTACTCCTGCTTTGTCCCAATTTTCTTCTGATGCCGACCCCATTCCGTAGTAGTTAAAAGGGTGCATATATAGGCTTGTTCCTTGATTTTGATAAGAGCAATAAAAAGCACTCACTAATTTATTTTGTGCTGGTTGTGAAAATTGCGTATTTCTAACTTGAATCTTGCTGAATTTTTTTGTGTTTTGAATATATTGGACTTCGTGTTGATATGAAACTGGTTTTTTAGTTGCCACGCTCACGGTATCTTGCATAACTAAAAATTCATAAGTTTCACCATTCTTTTCTACTCTAATTTGCGACATTGGTTTAATAGGGTCTTTAAGGTCGCTAAAAATGAGAGTAAAACCACCACTATCGAGCGTTTCATCTTTTTTGATAGAAAAGGTCGCTCCATTTAAAACTTTTATTTCTTTGCCATTTAAATAATATCTAATCATAACTAGTTGCTTGTCTTTCCACCATAAGTGTTAGTAATCGCATTCCCCGTTGTCTCACGATTATATTGTATCTTTAAGTTTTCTCTATATTTTTCCATTAAATAAGTTGTTCCTGCTTGAATTTGCGTTAATGGATGAAATACTCCATGAATTGCATTTTTTGCATTTGCAAAATTAATTCCAAGAGTTGTGTCTCCTGTATAACCCACTTGATATGGGATTATAGTTGAAGCGATATTCTCTGCTATATCATAGACTTGTTTTGCTATTACAACCCCCGCTCCAATTGCTCCTACGGACCCGAGTAGTTTTGTTATTGACGGATTTTTAATAAAAGGAAGGATGCCGGGTATCTTGACTGGGTTCTCATCACCACCACCTGTTGGTATATCAGGAATAGTTGGAACTTTGCCATCACTATTATTCCCAGGAATTGTTTTATTATTGCTTTCGGTTTTTGGGTATCTAATTGTAATCCAATATTGTTGTGCCATAATTAAACGCTCGCTTTCTTGAAGTATGTAAGAGTGTAAGTCATAACTACGCCTAATGCGATATTTTGTGGGCAAGAAGTTAAAATTAACGCTCTTTCGTATGATTTTCCATTATAAAGATATTTTTTAGTTAAAGTAAAAATTGTATCTTGTAATTTCCCTAATTCGTATAAATCGTTAAAGGTATTCCAAAAATCACTATTTTTTACATAAACGCAAACGCTATCTGCATAAATTGAGTTTTTGTTGAGCGATAATGTTTCTAAATCGCCGAGTATTTGCTCGCTCATTGGGTCGGCAGTATAATTTCGTGCTGCACTTGCTAAATCAACCTTTTCGCTATATGTTTGATTTCCATAATTAAAAGACAAGGTGTATTCAAATTGATTTCCTAAAATAAAACCACCTTTTTCACCTAGTCCCTTTAATTGGTGAAAATATAAAACAAAAGAATAAGAACACCATTTATCGGTTTGTAAAACATTCATTTGATAATATTCACCAATCCAATCTTTAAATTGTTTAAACTCTAAATCTTGAACTTCGCCAAAAGTAGGTAAGTTAAGACCGCATAAGGCATTTCCGCTTTTTGAAAAATTGAGCATTCGCCCTGCAAAACTATCGACAAAATATTCGTTTAACTTGTTCAATTCTTCCTTGTATTTTAAAGGGAAGAAAATCGTAATTGTGTATTGTGAGTTTGTTTCTTGTAAATATGGTATAGGTTCAACAGTTCCTTGTGGATCACTAATATAAACGGGCAAGAAGTTTTTAAGCGTGTTAAAATTGCTAATGCTATCTAAATAACTTGCATAAGTTAAAACTTTAAACTCAAATCCACTCACATAATCGCTAATGTTAATTGCGTTTGGTTGGTCTTTGCCGTTTAACATATTGCTTAATTTAAGTTGTAAATCTTGAATGTCTATCATATATTATTTCTCCCACACATTGCCTTTGATTCCTTGTCCTGTGATTTTTTCAACATCATAATGACTTGTGTAATATTTAAAAATATCATTTATAACAATTCTTTCGATAAAGTTTTTGTGTTTTAATGTGTTTGGGTGAAAATATTGTGTTCTCATGCCACCTGAATAAATCCACCTGTCTGCACCATTCCACAAAATACCTTCTTGTAATTCTTCTGCGTAAGGTGCTTGACCGCCACCAATTTCCATAGATATTTCTTTATGGTCAGGGTAAGTTTGAACTCTAAAACTTCTAAAAAATTGTTCTTGTAAATTACCTGTTAAAATTGGGAACCTTCTACCGCCGACTATCGAATCTTGTTTGATAACTCGCTTAATCCCTTCTCGGTCGCTTTCAGGAATTAAAAACCATACACGATATGCAGTCCTTGTCCAATTAACATTTGGTATATTCATTTTAAGCTTATTCCTTTTGGTGCGTTTTTAGTTAATTCTTCTGCTTTAAAAAGTGAAGCGTTAACAACTCTATTGTTAACTAAATAATAGCCAACGCTTTCTACTAATTTACTTTCGCCATTAAAAATTATTCTATCATCAGTTTTAATTTCTTCATCTAAACGAGTTGCAAAAAGCATAATACTATCTTGTTTAACCATTAAGCCATTAGTCGCAAAATATTGACTTCTTTCGTGGTCGCTTGCAGGTCGACAATAAAAAGAAAATGCTGGCGTTGTATCATACTCGTATGAATTATTTTTCCTACGATATACAGTCGCAAGATAAGTTTCGGCTCTACTTGTTATCATCGCTTAACTCCTTATCTATTTCTGGTATGTTATATGCAATAAGACACAAAACATTGTAGCCACATAAATCTGCTTGTGAGTTTTCAATAAGTAATTGCGTATTAACGCTAACTTGACTTTCAATAATTTTATTTCTATCAACAATTTGCCCTTTATTTAAGTCAATTAAGTTTTGGTCGCCTAAATCGTTATAACCTGAAAGTGCATCCGCCATTATTTGGCTTTCTAAACATTTATAAATAAACAATCTTCCTTGTTTGGTAGTATTCAAAATAAACTCTGTATATTTTTTATTGTGAGAATTTCCACGACTATAAATATAGTTATACACTACTAAACTATTTTTTTTAATTCGTTGTTGCAACACAGCATCATCTTTAAAAGGGTTTCCAATTAAAGTTTTTGTAATCGACATTGTTAGTTCATAGCGATTTGTAGTAAAGTCATATTTTAAAAGTTCGTCGCTAAATGGTTCAAGTATTTTCAGGGACATAAATTAAACTCCTTTGTTTTATTATACAATTTTTGCAATAAAAAAAGCACCCATTTTTATGAGTGCTTTAATATCGTTAATTCCTAACTATTCTGATAAAACGTGTGTTAAATAACAAGTTCCATCACCAGCAACAATTAAGACTGCGACATTCTTACCACTGATACCAGAAATTGTTGATTGAGTTCCGGAAGTTAAGACTGCTTTATGGGTTTCTGCTTTATATGCAGCGGCGAATTTTGCGACACTATCAACTGCTTTACCATCATCTAAAACAGCAGCAATTTTGCTACCAGTTGGAGCAGTGACTGTGATTTTGCCAGTTGCAGCAGTTGCGATTGTTGAACCATTAGCAATATTAACTCTTGATCCAACAGGTTTAACTTCAAAAATCTTTAAATCTAAATCAGTGAAGACATCTGCTTTAAGTGCTTTATATGGGTTTACATAACCTTTTTCCATAACAAACGCATTACCATTTTCATAACCTGGAACAACAGTGAATCCAAATCTTGTTAATGGTTGAATTCTAACACCTACTCCATCTGGGTGGTCAATAACTTTAACATCTCTAATGGCTGCAATACCACGAACATTTGCAAAACCGCTTGAAGCGCAAGAAATGACTTGTTTTAAATCTTTTTCTTCAAGACCTAAATATTGAGCAGCAGTTTTATAAACTAAACCTGAAACAATGTGGACTGGAACATTATCGAAAATACCGATAAAACCATCTTCACTCTTTCTTGGTTCAGCACCAGCACTTGCAACACCACCTTTTGCAATATCGTATGCATAATTGGCTCCACCGATTGTTAAAATACCTTTTGCAAGTAATGTTGAACGATATTTGCTTTGAATTGTTAAACATCTATCGTTTTGTGGGAACATTGAAACGCCCATATCTTCTGCACCTTCATCTAAAAGTGAATTTGCATCTAATAAAGCGGTCATTAAATTGTTTCCATCATATTCGATAACATTAACGTCTTTACCATCAGCATCTTTAATAAATGTTGCATAGTATTTGCCAGCAACAGTGACTGCGTTGATATTTAAGTTGACTTGGTCGGTATATGATTTAATGTAAGCACCAAGTAAATCAACAGGGATCATTTCCTTTGAAACTTGTGCTAAATCGATTGGATCATCTAATACATCTAAAACTCTAATTCCAAATGTATCAGTTTCGCCTTCATTTGCGTTAATTGGGAAGTTTCCACCATTGATTGTGCTACCAAGTCTACGAGCAAGTGCTTTAACAGGTTTTACGTGTGTGAAACGGATTTCGGCTCCACTAACATCGTATGTAAATCTTTGTGTGACACCTTCTCCATCACTTTCAATTAAACCTTGATATAAATTTTCTAAAATTTGATTTGATAAAACTCTTTGAGCAGCAATTCCGTTAATAGTTGGTGCTCCAAAGTTTGATAATAAAGTTTCTGCCATAATTTCTCCTTAAATTAACGATTTTTCTTGTGTTGTAAGAGATTTGCCATATCGTTATCAGTAGTTGATGGATTATTAAAGTTTGGTCTTATGTCGCTTGAACCTAATTGTTTAGCGTAAAAACCATCATCTTTGTCATCTGGTGTTTTACCTTGTGCGTCAAGAATTTCATACGCTTTATTAGTTTTCGCAACTTGTGCATCTAAAAGTGCTTTAAGCTCATCAAACTTTTTATTTAAGTCATCAATTTGTGTTTTATACAAACTTACTTCTACATTGGTATCTTTTACAACTGGTTCGACAGGTGTCTCGTTAGCAACAACTGTCTTCTTTTCCTTGTCGTTTGAAACTTCATCTTGTTTTTCTTCGACAGGATCTTTTGGAGTTTCAACATTCTCTTCGGCGGTCTTTTCTTCTTCTTCTTCATCATTTTCTAATTCATTTAAGAAATCATTAACCACTTCTTGTTTGTCAATTCCCCATTTTGCAAGTTTTTTCTCTAACTTTGCTTTTAATTTTTCATCTAACATTTGTGAATTTCTCCTTTAACTTCATAAAACCAATACGTGCATTTTCTAACAACAGCCCATTTTTCCTTTGGATTAACAAGCCCACAATGATTTTATGAAAAAAGTAATTAGTTTAATGTTTAACTTCACAAGATTAAATCATAACTAATCACTTAAATAATAATTAAATCGTTATAAATAGTCAATATTTACATAATTCTATAAGGTGCGTATGTTAAGTTATATTTTACGCAAAAGTCTCTGTATTGGCGTTCTAACTGCGTAATTTTGCGTGTTAGCATTTGAGCCTTTTCTTTATCTATAACTTTTACAAGGTTTCTACGACTTATAAGCCTTCTAATTGCTCGTTCCATAGCACGTTGCACATTTTCTAATTCTCTTGCCTTTGATATTTCTTTTGAATCATAGTTTCTAGGTCTAACGCCTTTAACATATTTAAACAATCTATGGCGGCAATTAAAGCCGTTAATGATGTTATTTTTATACCCCCATTTATCTACAACATTTTCTATCGCAGTAAATGAATATACTTTATGATTTTCAACAACTTTTCCTGTAAAAAATGTATTATCGATGGGTGGTAGAGTTAAAGATACTAATTTGCCTTGCCACTTTTCGCACCTTTTAGAGCAATTAACATGAGCCGAGAGCCACCATAAATCTTCACCGCTTTTATAACATTCTTCTACCATTTTCATTTGTGCTTCATGTCTTATATCTAACTCAACTTTTTGCCATAGCGTTATTGGTCTTTTGCCAGGTTCGCCATACACTAATGCTTGTTTGTCAAGTCCTTTTAGAGCATTTATAACTTTATAAGCGTAATCTTCAACGTTTGGTTCTGCTATTTTAACGGAAGGTCTATACATAAACTCGGTCATCGTTTTATAAGGCGTTTCGTATTTAAGCTCTAATTCAGGTGTGAAAAAATAAACAATTGGAACATAGGCTTTGTTAATCATTTTTTGACTGCTTTGATATGCCCCGACTATATAATTTTGCCTGTCTATAAGATTTAATGGAAGTTCTTTGTTATATTTTGCAATTAGTTTATTTATTTTATAAAGCAATATCGTTTTAGGAACTAGGTGTAAAGCACATAGCAAAATAAGAAGTTTAAGTGCCCTTTCTAACTTTTCGGTTTTTTCTTGGGTCTTTTGCTTATCTTTCTCATTCATTTTCGTTTAAATATTTTCCAAAATTATCAATATCAAGTTGCTCGGTTGAAAGCATTTCTTTTTGTCTTTCTCTTGCTCTTAAAACTAAATCATCGACTTCGCTTTCGGTTGCGTTTGGATTTAATTCTCTTAATGCCTCACGTAAATCTATCAAGCCTTGTTCATATTTAAAAATAATGGTTTTTACTTGTAATGGCGACATTTTATTTTCGCCTTCGATAAATCTTGCACTGACATTTTGAGAAAATCCATAGAAACGAAGAACAGTTTTAATAACTTTGTTGATGGTATTTGTTAAGTTTGCTCTTTTATCTTCAATAAATGTTTGCGAACTTGCTTCATCGTTTTCAACTTCGGTTGCAGTTTTACCAAAGCCACCACGTGGGTTTAAATAACTTGCGATAACTTTTGGCGACATACCTAAAATCGTTGCCATTTTCTTTAAACAATCATCTTTTTTGTTGCTCCACTCATTCGCTCTTATTTCAAATTGCGTGATAATTGGTTTTTGCTTTTCTGGATCGCCTGAGTATATTTCATAATTAGCCATTGAAACATCATAATTGTTTTGCCCATTTATGTCATTCATAGTTAAGTTCTTAGGAATGCCAATTCTTCCTTGTGAATTATATAAATCACGGAGCGAATAAGCGTTGATAAGTTCATATTCGACAAGGCAACTTCTAATATCAGTTAAAAAACTTGCTCCAAACATTCCGTTTGGTATCGTTGGGTCTTGCCCGTTTATTTGCAAAACATAACAACCTAAATCGTTAAATGGAAGTAAGCAAGGCGTATCAAATCTTAAAGCGGTAAAATCTTTCTTGACAATCGCTTTAAACCCCTCTGGCAAATCATAATATTTTAAAGATTGCATGTTTTGCTTTTGTGCCATTGTATTTTGAAACATTCTACCTTGGTAATAAAGAACCTTATATTCAACAACAGGAACAGGAATCGTTGGTTTTTTATAATAAGTTTTTATTTCGCCATTTAGATTTTCGATTTTCGTTGGAATATCAATGTCGCTTGAATAATAACGAGTTTCAACAATAAAGAAGTTTTTTTCTTTTTCCATATCGGTGTTATTAAAAACATTGACATAAGATTTTAAAAAAGTTGTGATTTTTGTGATGTTTCCTTGGAAGTCGGTTTCATAGAAAAATTGGTCTTGCCTTAATGCTTGTGTATAGACATCTTTGTAGGATTGATTGATTTTCAAAACGCTCGTGCCACTTGCTCCACTATATTTGCTTGCAAGTTTGACCTTTCCTAGAAAATTATCTTTTACAACCCAGTCGTTAAGCTTATCGATTGCCTTGTAGTCGCTTTGTTTATCTACACGGTCAAAAACTAAACGCTTTTGAAAAACATTACCGATAATTCCATTTACGATAGCAGTGGCAATTCTTGTGCTCATTATTCCATTTTGTTGATTATGAAAGCCCATTACATAGCCATCGAACCACTCTAAATTAACTCTTACTATTCGATTATAATAATCATAGTAAACAGGATTTACAAGGGCATAGAAAGGTGTGTTATTGGCATAAGTAAACGTTTGATTTACTGCCCAATTCATATATTTAAAGTTTTCAAATTGCTTACTATTTAGCCCAATATCTAAAATTGTCATTTCTTCTGCCATAATTTATGCTCCTTTACCATTTTTTCGTATTCTTCTGTCTTAAACTCTTCTAATTCTGTAAATGGATCATCGTATTTTTCTTTTAATTCAAACATTTTAGCATAATATAAATCGTTCATTACTTGTGTAAGAATATTAAGTCTTTGCTCAATGTCGTATAAATGTCTATCAAGTAGTTGGTTATATTGTTTTTGTGTTAAATCGCCCAAATCCGCCTCGCCAGGTCTTAACGCAATCTCACGGACAATAGGATTATCATATTTTTTCTTTACATCGGCAAGTTCAATATCAGTCAACTTTCTTTTGTATGTTTCTTCTAGAAACTTAACGGCACTTTCATATTTTTCTCGATTTTCTTTTCTCATAATAAAACTCACTTTTTATAATTATACAATAATTTTAACTGTTTAGTATATTTTTAATATCTCTAACGTGCTCTCTTCTTCTTAGTGCATTCTCGAAAAAGACTTTATTTTCAATGTTTGAATACCAAAATCTAACGGCATAAGTAAATGCATCGCTTACATCGTTTGGAATTTTATCGTCGTATTTTGTTTGTTCTTCGTTCCAGATAAGAAGTTCAAGTTGATTACTTAAAACGTTCTTTGTTGGTGTAAAGGAATTTTTAAAATAGTTAAAATAGCCACCTTCATCTAAAATATAAACAAAATCATTGCTTAAAGCACTTTGAACGCTACTAACCATTTCAACAATGGAAGATTTTTTAATAGGAGCCACATCACATCTATCGCCGAGATAATATTGGCATTCTTTAATTAAGTCGGTTGCGGCACTATCTATACGAAAAAAAATTGGTAAAAGTTGATGAACGCCATAAGGGTCGTTTGCTCTTTCTTCAAGCGTTCCAAAACCATAATGTTTTACAAGTAAATCAAACCATCTTTTAACATAATCTTTAACTAAAACGTGTGAGCCGACAACTTGGTTTATCTTTGGATCGTGATAAAAAATGTTTAAAACAATACATTGACCATTTTCTAAAAGTAGTAAAGGCACAAAACTCGTAGCGTCTTGGTTGACTGCACCATCACCGCCGACTATTAACGCAATAGGTCTTAAATTATTTGTAATTGTCATTAGTTGATTGTTATTTATTAAGTTCGTTTCAGGGTTCCACATAGGGTAAACTGAGCCAAAACCGCCAGTTGGATTGCCCATATAAAGCCAATCATAATATTCTGGTCTTAATAACTTAATTTTAAGAATTTCACGTAAATCCACATCGTTTATAAATGGCAAAATGTCTAAATAGCTTGTTTTTTTAACTAAATATTTCGTATCTTTTTTGCATTCTTCGACAAATAAGTTAAACCAATGTGCTTTTGTTGGTGGCGGATTGCCTAAAATGAATATTTTAACGTTTTCGCCAAAGTTTCTTCTAAAAGACGCCATTGCTTCATCTAGTGAACGCCTATCTTTTAATTCTTGCGTTTCTTCAAAAATTGCAAATGTAATAGGGTTTAGCGAGTGAAAACCTTTGGTTCTATTAAAGTCGCTACCACCAAAGCCGATAAAATATATCGTATTTCCGTTTAAAACATTCGTTATTTTAAGCGGATTTTTCTTAAACTTGAATAATTTACCTATATCAGGCAAATCGCTTGTTAAAATTGTTTCAAATTCGCTAAAACTAGACTGAGCCAGTGAGCCATAAGTAGCACGGGCAACTAAACCATCAACGCCGTTTTGTTCTAGCAATAAAAGACTAGCAATTATTGCACTGGTTTTTGTTTTGCCACCTGCTCTACCGCTAATTAGAACGATATTTTTAAGGTCGCTAACGATGCATTCTTTAAACGCTTCTGCAATTTTTATTTCCATTATTTGAGTTCATCTTTCAAAGCATTTTCCATTTTTTCCAAACGGTCTTTATCCTTATCTGGGGATTCAAATACGACTTTAATTGTTCCATCCACGGTAGTATTTTGTTGTGGATTGTCGCTTTGATTAAGATATTGTTTGCCACACCAAATCGCCATAACTGGGTTTTTCTCACTCATACGAGCCTGCGCTTTTCTAAGCCTTGCCTTGCCGTCTTCATAGCCACGCATATAAATCTCATCGAATTTAGCCCTGCGCTCAGGAACATAGTCAATCATGTTGCCCGAAGTTTTAAGTGCCGCATAGATTTCGCTTTTGGTGCAGTGATAGGTCGCCAGTTGATAAACCAATTGCCAGTCGAGGTCTTTTTTTGGTCGCCCGACAACTTTCTTGGGGGTTTTTCTAGGTCGCCCGATAGGTTTTTTAGGTTCAAGTAATTTTTTTAAATCGTTATTCATACTATCATTTTAGTCAAAATGGATTTTTTTGTCAAAGGGGCTTTTAGGGAAAAAGTCTAAGGGGGGTTTTTAACCTATTTTGAAGCGTTTTTTATGGGGGGTGGGTATTAATTTTTTTTAAAAAGTCAAGAGATTTTTTAATAATATCAGAATTTTTGTTATCCTGAAATGGAGGCTCTTCGGCTTCTATCTGACGCATTTATGGCGTGGCAAAAAAGAATGGCTTAGATTCATCCATTTCAGTTTTGCATCGTGTCTACCATAAAGACTTCAGATGCTTTTATTTCGCGTTGATATGGTATCTAGAATTCAACGACTAGAAATCATGAATTCATCAGTCCCCGTCGAGACTTTTTCTTGATTTCTACTTCTATTGTACTTTTAAATGCTTTTTCGTGCTTTTTACCATCTTGGGTGACTATTGGGTACCCAATAATTGGGTACCCAATAAGGGCATAAAAAAAGACCTCCATTTCTGGAGATCCTTTAATGTTTTATAAACGATATATTTAGTTGATAATGCCTTTTTTAATAGTAATAGTTAGTTATTTTATAATTAAATAATAGTTTAATAACAAGATATATTTATAAGTTATTCAGGTTATCCAGCAGATTCAATAGATCCAATATATCTAGTTTATACAGTTTATACATAAATATTACATGCTAGTAATTAAATAATTTATAAATATATTTTATTCTTGAATTGTTTTTTTCTAAAGCTGATGTTGATATGGTCAAAAACTAATTTATTATTACTTCTAGATATCAACTCAACCCAAGGAACACCCAAAGCAGCAGCAATAATTTTGCAGGTTTCATTGCTTGGTTCTCTTGCTTCGTTTTCATAAAGTGAAATATCTGCTTCTGTGCATCCTGCATCTTTTGCCAGTTGTTCAGTTGTTAAGCCTTTTTTAAGACGATAATATTTTATTTTCTTTCCTACCATCATGCTTCTCACCTCTGTAAACATTTTAACATATTTTTCACGATTTTATATTTATTTATAATAACAAATAATTTTATAACTATAACTATATTAGTATATTAAAGTTTAAATATATAAATATATATATATATATATAAATATATAAATAATAGTAAGTTATTATTATTATAATTTAT
>Ga0256404_1004878_pt1 | contig 24543 bp, 30 predicted proteins | sample RumenRJG_01DNA_FD_185990 | JGI IMG/M metagenome (GOLD analysis project Ga0256404, IMG submission 185990) | Bovine rumen microbial communities from Lethbridge, Alberta, Canada - RJG_01 | ecosystem: Host-associated > Mammals > Digestive system > Stomach > Rumen | place: Canada: Alberta | collected... | reverse complement strand
CAGCCTACTTTTTGACCTATAGAGCACTATTGTTTGCCGTTTTTGTCCTCAAGATTCTTGAACGCTGTAACGCAATGCATATCAAACTAATACAAAGATATTAGCCTAATATTTGACCTATACGCCACGATATTTATCGGCACAAAACAGAAAAGCCGCGAGGCTTGGCAAAAAAATGTCCGCCGTTGTGTATGTCCGGCAGGACGCGAACGTACTTTCGAAGGGGTTCCCATTTATGGGGGAGGAGGTCGAAGATACAACAAATATCTCAAATATGCAAATAAAAGCGCAATAAGACATACCATTTTTGCAGAAACACACAAAAATTTACGATTATTAAGATTAGGACATTCTATTAACATCAGCCTAACCTCTGCACAAGGTCTGCACAAGGTCTGCTATTTGAAACGAAGTTGGAAGGGGCTAAAAAGTTTCCAATTATTAATATTCAATCACGGTATCTCGTCGGTATCCCGTCGGTCTATCCTCCCGTATGTGAGTCGTATGTTTCTCGTAAGCGAATAGTGAGAAAGAAAGATGACGATTGTTAAGATACAACCGCCATCCTACTGTGACGTCCACAATGCGAATGTAATGCGAACGAGAATGACTACTTAACCTCTGCGCCTGTAATCGTATAGGTCTTGTCACCACGAAGAATGAAGACTTGACCGTTACGGAAAATTTTGCGAGTTTTTCCATATTTGGCGGCCACATTTTCAAAGGCAGTTGATTCGTCGCTTTGTGTAGCAAATGAGCCAGTATCTGCATTCAAGACATTTCCGTTACTATCCTTGGCTGTCAATTCGTAACTATAGGTAGTGCCACTTGTCAGACCGATTATTGTATAAGCAAAGCCGGCTGTTTGAGTTTGTTGCGGTGCACGATTTTTGCTAGGCGCATAGAATAAACCGCTGAGCAAATATCCTTGAGAATCAAAGGTATATGTACAAATCACATTTTCCTCGGCATCATTGATAACAATTTCGTACATATCTGCACCGCTTACTTGCGGCCACGTTATTGTAACTGTGCTAGCTGTAGTTTCTGTCACCATTTCCGCCGTCTCGGTTTCCGTTGCTCTTTCGATAGGGAGAATATTCTTAAAATCCTTCCACCCATTAGCTGCTCGATAAAGATCAATAGATGCCGCTGGTACATATAGAGGAATGGAAGTTCTTACTGAGTAAAACGCGTAGCTACCCAAAGATTGTGGCGTCGAGGCATAATTGGTGATACTCGTCATGTTGGAGCAATAGCAAAAGGCACCCATTCCAAGGCTTGTAACGCTTCGGGGGATGGTAATACTTGTCAGGGCAGAACAACCAGAGAACGCCCAGGCATCAATGTTTACAACTCTATTACCAAGCGTAACACTCGTTAGGCCGGAGCAAGATGTAAACGCATAAGTTCCAATACTTGTAACTTTATTCGGAATAGTGATGGATGTCAAACTTTTACATCCATCAAAAGCGTGTGCACCTATACTTAAGACGCTATCTGAAATGGCGACATTCTTCAAACCGGAACATCCATTAAAAGCGGACTCACCTATATTGGTGATACTATCTCCTAAAATATAATCAATTACTTGGTTGCCAAAAATATTTCTCAAACTTGCCCCAAACGCATATGTACTGCTTGCTATCGCGTTCGAATTTATTGTCACACTCGTTAAAGCGGAACAACTCTTGAATGCATCTATTCCAATGGCGATTACGTTACAGGGGATAGTGACACTTGTCAAACCGGTGCAACCTTCAAAAGCATTCTGCCAAATTAGGGTAAGGCTATCAGGGAAGGTCACGCTTGTCAGACCCGTGCAGGACCGAAAAGCAGCATAGTTGATAGTGGTGACGCTGTATGCGACAGAGTTATATGTTACCGTTGACGGAATGGAAATATCCCCGGAATACATGCCATTTGGATTTGGTATCACATTAGCTGTTTGCTCATCAGTATCGAGGTAGTAATACAAATCACCTATTTGAACATCTATTGCAAAGATTGTTCCTATGCTTGTTAAGAAGGAGAGGAAGAGGAGAAATATTTTTTTCATTTTTAATATTTTTTTCATTTTTAATCAATATGTTATCGCGCAACGCTACGCGCTTGTCTTTCTCCTATCTTAACGTCACGGAGAAGGGACGGTATTTATTCTTCGATTTTATTCTTTTGTTGATTAGGCAGCAGTTTCTCCAATTCGTAGCGAGTAATCGCTATCGGTTGCTCGGATTTCTCCACCGTCCATTGCGCTACAAGATCGTTCTTCTCCTTACAGAAAAGCAGACCGATGGTGTCTTTGTCGTATTCTGTTTTATAAAGATGGTCTATCGCTGTACAATACAAATTCAGTTTGCTGACAAACTCCGGTTCGAACTTACCGGTTTTCAGTTCCACAACAATATATCTCCTCAAACGCAAATGATAGAAAAGCAAATCACAGAAGAACTCATCGCCGTTGATTTCCAAGCGAACCTGTCTGCCGACATAAGCAAATCCATCGCCCAACTCAAGCAAGAAACGAGAAATATTTTCTTCCAACCCACGTTGCAATTCTTTCTCCTTAAAGTCTCTGCGCAGTTCCAGAAAATCCAAACGATACGGATTTTTGATTATTTCCGACGCATAATCGCTGTCTTGCTTCGGCAAGGTCATCGGGAAATTGTTAATGGACTTGCCTTCTGACTCGTATAAATCCGCCGACATGAAATTGAGCAAAGTGTTCCTGCTCCATCCGTATTCGATTGTTTTCAGCACATAATAGAAGGACTTTTCGGCAGTGTAGCCTTTATCCAAAATATAGCGAATATGGCTCCAAGGCAGCAATGAGATATAATCAATAGGAGCAATTTGCGCCACAGGGTGTGGCGTAAATTCCAAATCTGCGGTCGGTAATTGTGCTACAGCCTGTGGCGCAATTATGCGTTCCGATGCAAAAAGACGATACATCTGATTGATATATTGCAGATTACGCACAGAGAAACCTTTGCGATCCGGAAATATATTGAGCAAGTCACGACTAAATTGTTGGTAAAACTTACTTCCCCATTTAGCTTCCGCTTTTGCCGCAGCCATTTCTTCGCCTATAGCCCAATAGAAACGAATCAGTTCTTGATTCATGCCTATGGATGTGCGATATTGGAACAACTTTGCCCGCTCAACCACTTGGTGTAACAAGTGTTGGTATTGCTCATCCTGTTCTATGTGCAGAATTTCGGATTTCATACCGTCTTTGCAAATTTTGCTGCAAAGGTACTACTTTTTTCCGAGATATGCAAGAAAATATGCAAAAATGGCAGCCAAAAAATGATATTTTTCCGCGATTTCCGCAAAATTGGTAGTTATTTGGCAAATTTATGTTATTCTATATCCGCCAAATGTAGTACCTTTGCACTCGAATTGAAAACAGGAGATACTATGAAACGTTTATTAATACTTGTTTTTGCGCTGAGCACAATGACCCTTATGGCACAAACACCGATTAACATCATCATCGGCTCAAAGACCTTTACTGCTACGCTCGCTAATTCCGAAACCGGCAAAGCCTTTGCTGCCTTATTACCCTTGACCGTCACGATGAACGAACTGAACGGCAATGAGAAATACCATTACCTGTCTTCCTCTCTTCCCACCGCCGCATACCAGCCCGGCACGATTCATGCCGGCGATCTGATGCTCTACGGCAACAACTGCGTCGTCCTTTTCTACGAGACTTTCAACACCTCGTATTCCTATACCCGCATCGGCGCAATAGACAACCCTTCCGACCTCTCCCCCGCCGACTTTGCATCCTCCCTTGCTTCCGCCCTCGGTTCCGGCGATGTCTCCGTGCGGTTTGAATTCGGCACTACTACTGAAAACCTCTCTGTAAATGTACAAAGTGACAAAGTACCAAGTACCAAGGTCCTCCGCAACGGTCAACTCTATATAAGGACCAACGGAGCTATGTATAATGTCCAAGGAGTGAAAGTAAATTAGCATCGACCATTCTTTTTTCTACGTTCACTTCCCACATTTGTTTTTCACGTTCATCCTGCGTTCTTTCTGCATTCTGTCTTCTTTATAAGCATAAAAAACACGCCGACTGCTTAAAAACCACTTTTTTACATAAAAAAATTCTTTCCCTCTTGCATATCTCAAAAAATTATTGTACCTTTGCAACCGTTTTTAAATCACCTATCTCCAACACAGGATTAACACAACATTAACACAGCATTAACACAACATACGCGGACTGTCTCCACGAGACCTCCACAAAATATTAACAATTTAACAGCATAACGGCTTAACAATTTAACGTTTTTAACCCCAACAACTATGTCCCAAGTATCGTATCAAGACCCCATTCAATCCGCCTCCGGCAAGATCTTCGGCAAGAAGTCGAACATCTCCCAGCGCAAACTCTTCGGCATCTACGAGTCCACTTATTGCTACCAGAACAAACCCGACCACTGGTCTGATGCCCAAACGCTCCATCGCCAGAAGATGGGAGCCGCCTCGCTCTATGCCAAAATGCTGCTCCAAGATCCGGACTTTGCCGCCCAAGCCACAGCATACCGCTTGTCTCTCATCCGTCGAGCCAGCAACCCGCACTCTGCCGCCGACAAACATCTCCGTCCTTACCTCCGCAACCAGCAGATGCTCACCTCCCTCATCTACTCCCGTTTATCCGCCGCTCTCTCCACCAACGCCCCAACCAACGCCCCAACCAACTCTCCCTCCAATGCTCCCGCCGACAATGTCTTCGCCTCTTCCTTGCTTGCTGGCTATGCCCGTTATACCTCCGCCCGCTTCCTTGACCGTCCCGCCGTCCTTACCCAACTCGCCTCGGAAGACATCTTCATCACCCTAAAATCCGCTTTCTTAAACGATTTCTGCAAATAAATTTGCATAATTCAAAAAAAAGCAGTAACTTTGCAACCGAATTTGCAAAGAGAGTAAAACGACATGGCAAAATCGGTCATAGATAGAATTGAATATCTCGTTCTGCTGGTGGCGGAATTCGCCCGCTTGAACAAGCTGTCCGAGGTGCAATCATACCGCTATCTGCAGCAGTATGGAGCGTTGACCTTGTGCGAGAAACACTATAATATCATGCACACGCTCTCTGTGGAGGAGAACCTGCAAACTCTGCGCGAATACTGCCAGCGGAAAGGAGGCAATCTATGATTCTCTATCACTTTCCAATACGCTTTTTGTACGCAAAAGGCGATTGATTAATTGGTTAAACAATGAATGTATCGCAGGCTGAATTTCAGAACATGAAAGAGGAGATTGTCAAAGACCTCATCGCTCGTCTTATGGAAGAGCGTGGTTTGTCGATGCAAGAAGCCTTTGATTTGGTGTATAACTCACGGTTGTTTGAAAAACTCAACGACCCTAAAACAGGTCTGTTTTTTCAATCATCCGGATATGTGTATAGTTATTTGCAAGAAGAAATAGATAAATAATACACATCCCTCTCCGAGACGTAAACCTATATAGAATAATCTATCGGCCAATCTTGACCGAATAAAAAACGAAATATAGAAACAAACAACCACCGCCTATGAAACATCACAACTAAAAGGCAACATACATAAATAAGCGTAATAAGCCGAAAACTTGGTCCCCTTGAAACTTCGACAACTTCAAGAAACTTTTGTTAATTCAAGCCACGGTTTATGCACGCTCACGTATCAGCGTGAGTTTTCCGTGCGTAAATTTGAATTAACAAGGTAGTCGAAGACCTCAAGGAACCAAATTTAAGCGAACGAAAACGCACGCTTTTTTATGTCTATGTCCATATGTCTAAAAATTTCTAGGGTTTATATATAATAACCAAATAATTAACAATTTTAAAACAACAAAATCATTATGAAAAAATTAAAACTATTTTCAATTCTCGCCCTGCTGTTCATGGCAGCGACAGGCGCTGTGGCACAGACGGAAACGCTGCTGACCACAATTACGGCAACTGCAAAAGAGCAAGCCAGCTATAGCACGGCGAATGTGGCAACCGTTTCATTCAGTTATACTGCATATGGATCCTCAGCATACTTAGCTAACTGGGGCTGGTGGGGATACGGTTGGTCGGCAACCGTCAATGCTGCCGAAGGATACACCATCACCAAATGCGTATTCTATGACGATCAAGATCGTACAGCAACAGACAGCGAAGCTCCATTTGTTGTAGAAACCACGGAAGAGGATAAAACGCCACAAGTAAATGGTACACCCATTCTGGCGTACACGTCTAAAGGTATAAAAAAGATTGAGGTGTATGGCTATGAGAATCCCACCACCGTCAACGTCACGGGCATCACCCTCTCGCAGACCGAAGCCGCAGTGACCATAGGCGGCGAGACGCTGACGCTGACCGCTACCGTCGCCCCCGACGACGCAACGGACAAGACCGTGGTATGGACATCCAGCGACCCCTCTGTGGCTACCGTAGCTGACGGCGTAGTGACCGCCGCAGCAGCCGGTACCGCTACCATCACCGCCACCGCCACCAACGGCACTGATGACACCACCGATGACAAAACCGCTACCTGCACTATTACGGTTACTGACCCTGACCAAGAGGCTGCAGACGCAGTAGTAACTCTGTTCGATGCCCTGCCTGTGGCTGATGCTGTTACGCTGAATGACAAAGAGGCTATCGAAGCTGCACGCGCTGCATACGACGCTCTGACCGATGAGCAGAAAGCACTGATTAACGGAGAAGACTTGGCAAAACTGACCGCCGCTGAAGAAGCACTCGCTGCGTTAGAAGCCACAGGCGTTGAGAACATACAAGGCAATGTGAAGAATGTCAAGATTCTTGAGAACGGACAAATCTTCATCCTCCGTGGGGAGAAGGTATATACATTGCAAGGCCAAGAGGTAAAATAACCCCTTTCGCTCTCTCAATCCCCCGATAACTCGATTTCTCTGAACTCCAGCCTGCTTGCCCACTAAGTAGGCTGGCTTTTTCTTTCTTCTTTTATCCCCGATACTATCGGGCTTTCCGTAGCGTTCATTGTGCGGCATACCATGCCGCTCCTTTCTTCGTCAGTTACGTCGGAATTTAATTCCGACATCGGCTCTGCCGACATCTGCCCACGGTGTCCTGTGTTCGGCATCTCCGTTGCCGAATAATTGCCTTTTTTGCTCAATTCTGCAAAAATGGTAGATATTTGACTAATTTGTGTTTGCGTATCTCAAAAAAATGTAGTAATTTTGCAACGAAATTCAAATAATAAATTCATTAACGCAAATAAATAAAACAAAATAGCTATGCAAAACTTTGATTATCAGACACCGACACGTCTTATTTTTGGTGAAGGCGTAGTAGAGAAACTGCAGAAAGTAATGAGCGGTTTCGGCAAGAAAATACTCCTGACTTACGGCGGAGGAAGTATAAAGAAAATTCCGGCTTTCAGAGGTAAAGCAGGCAGCCTTTATGATTATGTGCGGGAGACGCTGAAGGATTTTGAGATAGTGGAACTGAGCGGGATTCAGCCTAATCCGAAATATGATCCTTCGGTATTGGAAGGTGTGCGGCTTTGCAAAGAGCATAAGGTGGATGTGATCCTTTCGGTCGGCGGCGGAAGTGTGCTGGATTGCTCGAAAGCGATTGCTGCGGGTGCTTGTTATGACGGCGATCCGTGGGATCTCATTTCGTACAAAGTGAAAGCGCAGGCCGCTCTGCCGATTGTGGATATTATCACGTTAGCGGCTACGGGAAGTGAGTACGACTGCGGCGGAGTTATTTCCAGAACGGAGACGAACGACAAAATCGGTTATCTGGACCGGCACTTGTTCCCTGCCGTTTCATTCTTGGACCCGACATATACGTTCTCGGTTAGCAGGAAACAGACGGCCGCCGGTATTGCCGACGCGATGAACCACACTATGGAGCAGTATTTTGTGGAGGACGCGACGCTGCTGAATGACGGCTTCTGCGAGTCGATGTTGCGTAGCCTCATGGAGAACGGACGCAAGTGTATTGAGGACCCCGAGGATTACAAGGCGCGTGCAGAGATGATGTTGGCTTGTACGTATGGTTGCAACGGTATTTTGGCGCTCGGTAATAGCGAGAGCGGATGGCCTTGTCACGGAATTGAGCACGCCTTGAGTGCATATTACGATATTACGCACGGCGAAGGTCTGGCTATCATCACACCGCGTTGGATGAAGCATATTCTGAACGAGCACACTTTGCCGCGGTTCGTTAAGTACGGCGTGAATGTGTTCGGTATTGACGCTTCGCTGGACGAGTGGACGATTGCGAACAAGGCGATTGAGGCGACATATGCGTTCTTTGAGTCGATCGGTATTCCGATGCACCTGCGCGAAGTGGGAATCGACGACAGCCGCCTCGACGAAATGGCACATCATATCGCTGTGAATGAGGGACTTGAGAATGCTTACGCGGCGTTGACTGAGAAAGACATCAAAGAGATTCTGGTGGCAAGTTTGTAAAAACCATATAAATACAAAATTATGAAAAAAATTTTTTTATTTGCATGTGTAGCAGCGATGTTCGCTGCCTGCGCTCCTCAAAATGAAAAAATGACCCAGTGTGAAAATGGCTTCATGGATTTGGCTCGTGCGCGCTTTGCGGTGCGTGAGTATGCCCAAACGCCTGTTGAGCAAGCAAAGATAGACTCAATCCTTGAGGCCGGTCGACTTGCTCCGACAGCAAAGAACGTGCAGCCGCAACATATCTATGTGCTGCAAAGTACTGAGGCAATCTCGAAAATCAATGAGTTGACCCGTTGTGCGTCACGCCCAAATACCTCTCTGAGACCTGCAAGTCGATCAGCGGTTCCGGAGCTGCCTATTGGATCAACCGCTACACCTCGGTCGAGATAGCCCGTCTTCTGCGTGACCGTTCTCTGACCTTAACCGACATCGCATACCGTTTCGATTTCTCCTCCACTGCCCACCTCAGCCGTTACATCCGCCAAAACCTTGGCATCTCCGCCTCAGAGATTCGGGGATGAGAGAAGTAATCGTTCGAGCAGAGCGAGATAAAAAATAATGATACAATTACTGCCACTCGTGAACAGGGCGGATCAGGATGTCAAACCCTTCAAATGTGGTATCCCCATATTCGTGGTCGGTAAGTAAAAGCAGATTCTTGCAGCCTGTTATCTGTGCCGCTGTTTTCAGTCCTTTCAGCTCCCGCTTGCGCGTTTTCTCTGAGGATATGTCATAAGATACTTGTATGCATTGCTGCACTTGATTACCTTTGCAAACCAAGAAATCGCACTCGCTTCCACGGTCTTTGAAATAGCATATATCCCAACCATTCAGTTTACATTTTCGAAGCAATTGGATGAGCACGATGGTCTCCAACCGCCAACCTAAGTTCTCCGCAGAGAAAGCATTCTCCCGCATATTCATCATTGCCACATCAACTGCATATAGTTTTTCTTGCACGATACGCAACTTGCTCTTAGTGGCATATTTTGACACACCGATTAACAAATAGGCTTGTTTGAGGTAGTCAATATAGTTTTTGGTGGTATGCAACGATTTGAAATGAAACAAGTCTGTCAACTCTTGCGTCGCGGCGATAGACGGAGAAATATTGAGCAGATGGTGTGCCATTTGTTCAAAAGCCGCCTTGTACACGATTTTATAGCGTTGCTCAATGTCACGTTTGAGGATGTTATCAACTAGTGTGTTGATATAGTGCCGCTTGTCTTCTATGATTAGCAACTCAGGGAAGCCGCCCTGCTGCATGTATTCATCAAAAGCGGCTCTACGAAAAGCAGTTGCTTTCGTGGTAACACTTTTAATATCTACGCCTTTCATTTCGCAGAACTCTTGGAACGAAAAAGGATAAAGGGCAATCTCTTTGTTACGCCCGGTTAGATGCGTTGCCAGTTCACCGCTCAACAGTTTGGCATTGGAACCGGTTATGATGACATGCATCTTCTGACGCAGCAATCGGTTGACAAATAGATGCCATCCTTCTACATCTTGTATTTCGTCTAAGAAAAGATATTGAAAGTCACCATATATCTTATAGAGCACTTCAAGAACATCGTTTAACTGATAGGCTTTCATACCACTCAGGCGTTCATCGTCAAAATCCACGTAAGCGAAATGCACGCCTCTTTGCGTTAATGCTTGATAGCACATGGTCGATTTGCCACTACGACGTACACCAATTACGACTTGCGCTTGTGGGCTGTTGATTTCCACAAGCGATTCTTCCGGACGATGGCACAATGTCTCTTGCTGGCGTGCTTCCAACTCCCCTTTCTGGTCAGAGAGTATTGCCTCCAATGTTCTGGCATCTATCATATTTTTGTTTTGTTAAAGTTACCTTAAATTAAAAGTTGCTGCAAAGGTACTGCTTTTTTTGCAATTATGCAATAGTTTGCAGCACTTTTTTGTTGCTAATATGCATTATTTTACAAAAACGAGCACATTAAAATGCATTATTTTACAATTCTGTGAACTTTTAAACGCATTATTTTACGCATATATCATTGCAAAATCAAAACATTATTTGCTTATCTCGCAGCAATCGTGCCCTCGTGGCTAAGACGAATTATTGTATCTTTGGGCGGATTTTGGGAAGATTAGTGCGAAAATATTTGTATAATTCAAAAAAAAGTAGTACCTTTGCACTCGCTTTTGAGATGAAACGATTTTGGTATATATTGTTGATCTTGGTGAGCATCGGCGTTCAGTGGTTTGAGCCGATGGATAAGCCCACTGCGAAGCCGGTGCATACGTCCGGTTGCGCAGTGCAACAAACCGACTATCACACGCTTGTGGGGATACAAGGCGAACCCTTGACCCTTGCCAACAATGGTTCAAACATAACCACCTCTGTACCCACTCATTTCAGTGCAAATACCGAGCGCACGCCTTTCGGCAAGAACAGAACCCGAACGGCTTTCTTGCGCAAAATGATTCATCATTACCAACCTGTTTTTATTGTTTTTCGCGGTCAGGAACGGCTTGAGACAAGTCCTTTCTGTTCGTCTGTCGGGAGCGCGTACTATGTGTACTTCCTCCGGCGCATTTTGTGTTGACTTTCAGCGAAATAACTGAATATTAACAACACAAATTGAAACAACAATCAAACATCTGCCTGTTTATCCCGGCATCGAGATAGATGCCGCTTTGGTAACTGTCAGCGCGTTAGCCGTTTGGCTTTTGCTTTGCAACAAGAACCGCTCTATCAACCGTTGGGGCGGAGCTCTTCTCCTGGTATTGTACGCCGGTTACCTGACATATAGGCTTTTAACGTATTAACAATTAAAATTCAATTCATTATGGAAAATCAACCACAAGGGCTGAAAGAATCAGTAGCCCTGCAACCGTATATCACTCGTAAATCCTCCTTCTTCGGTCTGTTCAACCGCTTGGTTTATGCTCCGACGGATAGCCGTCTCAACTTCACCAGCCGTTATTATGCACCTGTTCTGCGCGAGGAACTGAAGGAACTGTTTGCGCTCGGAGATCAAGTATTGGAAAAGCGGCTGGCTAAGATGAACCGCTTTGAACAAGCGATGAACGGCAATCTGTTAGTCGAATGTTGCGTGTCTGCAGATAAGGAATTTGTAGCTTTGCAATTAAAACATTTTGAACAGATTGATTACCAGCCGATAAGCGATGTGCGTTTCCTGCAAGGCGACGCAGCCAAACACGCTGCTATAGTTTTTAACTTGTAAATATATAACCTTTAAAATTAATTCATTATGGATAGTATAACAATTATTGTCGGCATCGTATTACTTGCCGCCTTTGTAGTGCCGGTTATTTGGCTAAACCACAAAAAGTAACTTAATCACACAAAATTAAACCTCGACCGCCTAAAAAACGGCCGAGGTTTGTTGAATTTTTTACAAAAAACATTTTGCGATAAGGGAGCGTTTTTCCGAAAGTTGTGGATTTCTTTTGTCAGAATTGCCGATTATTAAGAATTCTATACAACAAAAGCAAGTGACTTTTCAGCCACTTGCTCATCGTATAGGGTTGCTATACCTTTACTTGACCTCTTGTCCTGTAGCAGTGTAGGTCTTCTCTCCACGGAGAATGAGGATTTGACCGTTCACCATAGTCTTGACATTCTTCACATTGCCTTGTACATTCTCAACGCCTTCTTTGATCAGGGCAGCCAGAGCTTCTTCTGCAGCGGTCAGTTTGGATAAGTCTTCCGGAGCAATCAGTGCTTTCTGCTCATCGGTCAGTGCCTCGTATGCAGCGCGGGCAGCCTCGATAGCGGCTTTGTCCTCCAAGGTGATGTCAGCAGGCAGGGCGTCGAACAGAGCCACTACTGCGTCTGCTGCTACTTGGTCGGCAGCGGCTTTCTCAGCAGCAGCCAGTGCTGCTTCAGCGGCGGTCAGTTTGGCTAAGTCTTCGGGAGTAACCAGTGCTTTCTGCTCATCGGTCAGTGCCTCGTATGCAGCGCGGGCAGCCTCGATAGCGGCTTTGTCTTCCAACGTGATGTCAGCAGGCAGGGCGTCGAACAGAGCCAGAACTGCATCTGCTGCTACTTGGTCAGGGTCAGTAACCGTAATAGTGCAGGTAGCGGTTTTGTCATCGGCGGTGTCGTCGGTGCCGTTGGTGGCGGTGGCGGTGATGGTAGCGGTGCCGGCTGCTACGGCGGTCACTACGCCGTCAGCTACGGTAGCTACAGAGGGGTCGCTTGATGTCCATACCACGGTCTTGTCCGTTGCGTTGTCGGGGGCGACGGTAGCGGTCAGCGTCAGCGTCTCGCCGCCTACGGTCATCGAGGCTGTGGTCTCAGAGAGGGTCACGCCGGTGACGGCGACGGTCGGCGGCTCAATGGTAAATACAATTTGTGAGACATTTTTAAAATACATACCAAATGTAGTTTCGTTGGCATCACCTGTCCACACAGCACCCGGGCTTGTTTGCGTCCAACCGCTTCCACCAAGCCTACGAATGGTTGCAGTGATTTCAATCCTCGTGAAGTTTCCTAAAGAAGTCGAGAACTTAAATGAGGCATCATTAGAATTCCCCATCCAACTTCCGTCCATCCCATCAATCACTCCATTCAATGACGTCAACGTGACACCATCTTTAGAGAATGATTCACCATCGTGCATGTAAGTACTTGATAAGGTGCTGTTGTTCCACGTTACGGTGGTTGCCCAACTGAAGCCGAAGCCCGCTACGAGGGCGAAAAGAATAGTAAAGATTTTTTTCTTCATAATGTCTTGTTGTTTTTAATTGTTAATACTATGTGGCATGCGCCACGTTAATTGGTTATTTTATTGTTTTGTTTTATAGATAGCTTTTACTTAAATCTTAACGAGAGTACATAAGAAAAGCGTGCGCTTTCGCTGCTTCATTTGATTTGTTGAAGGTCCTAGACTTACCTTTTGATGTTCAAATTTATGCACGGAAAACTCACGCTGAAAACGTGAGCGTACATAAAACCATGCTTGAACATCAATTGATTTTGTTTAAAACTTGTCTAGGGTTTCCAACAAATCAAGACTTGGCTTTTTACGCTATAATGTATGTATGTTGTTTGTCTATTGTTTTATGCCATAGGCAGATTTTTGTTTGTTACTATGTTTGTTTTTCTCCTTTCCATGAGTGCTCGGAAGCACCGCCTCGGAGAAGGACGGTTATTTTATGCTTTTATAAATTCTACTTCCGTTGTTAATTGGCGAACACCACCAAGTTTCAATTCGGGCGTATTGATGCGGATGTCGCAGTCAATTACAAACACATTGCCGTTAACGGACTTGATTACATTTTCGTCGTGCAAGTCGCTCAGATAAATCTCCGGCGTGGTATAAGTCCAATTGCGAGGATTGCGGAGTTCAAAACCCATTCGTTCTGCAAACTGCTGAATTTCCTCATCCGTCATCTGTTCGCCTTGGATGTGAGGTTGCTCTACAAGGACTTGAAAATCTCCCTCGCTTGTGCGGGCAAAGCCTAATACATTGAGGCGTGTTTCCGGAAAATAAGCGTTGTGCAAACTGATGCGATCCAATGCCAAAACAGGCAGGATATAATAATCCAAACCGATAGATTTGACAAGTGTATTGCCTTTATAGTACACATGTGCTTCGCCACCTTCGGCTATCTGTTCTCCCAATAAAGAGGGCAGACTTTTGTCCACAGCGTCCATCCAGCAGCCGACAATCTTTGCCCACTGCTCTATACGGTTTGCCTGCGTCTCTGCGCATTCGCGCTCTCTTTGGAAACTGCCTTCCGGCGCAGAGAGGCTACTTGGGTCAATACCTGCTCCCGCGAGTAAGGATGCAATGACATGATTGCTACCTCCCGCTGCGCAGCCATGCTGTTCGAGCGGTGAAAATCGTTGATAAACAAGCCGCCCAGAGATGAATTGTTCTGCATATTCCTCTAGTTGTTTAAGCCCGCGAGCGTCGAACCCTTGGGCAATAATCGTATCTATATGTTTCCAAAAATCGGTATTGGTCATACGCGTCTTTGCAAATTCGGTTGCAAAGTTACAACTTTTTTTTGACATATGCAAGGTTTCGGGACGAAAATCGTTCCGGCAGGTGCTTTTTTCTTCTCTCGGTCTTGTCGGCTTTAAGGAGTTCTATGTTCGCCCTGCGAACTCGCGCGGCGCACTTACTCCTTGACTGTCCACCGGACACTCTGCGGTGCGCCTTAACCGCTTCACGGTCATCGGTCGGTGGAGGGGGTTAAAAGTAACTAATATTTAATCAGTTTGTTCAGTTGTTTGTCGGTGGCTTCCGGCAGAATCTCCCGCAAATGGGCGAGGATGCGTTCGTACGATTCCTGCGGTGGGCGGAGGACGGTATGCGTCTCATCGGTATAAGGCAGGCACGCTTCGCGACCCAACAGGTTCTCCGGCGTATTGAGCAACTGCCAACCGAAACCGTACTCCTTGCCGTGCTTGTCACGCGGATAGACGAAGTCTTCGGTGACGATATAACAGCCCATCTGCAGTCTGTTGACATAGGAATCAAATCGGCTGCGCATCTTCGGTCCGGTCATGCCGCAGGCGGCACGCAGGTCTCGCGCGATAGCACTGCCCTGTTCACGGAGCGTGGTGAGGATGGCTTCTTCCAGAGAACCAATCTCCGGCTGTGGGTAGATAGAGCGGCGGTAGTTATAGAAGTCCGCCCACCACTCGCGGCTGATGAAGCCTGCTTTGCCGCCGAAGAACTTGCCATAGACGCAGTTGCCCTCGGTGATTGCAGGTCCTTTCCATGTCCACAACGGCCATTCCCACGAGCCGTCGTCAAACTGCACATAGTGGTAGTCCGGCGCCATCATCTCTTCCGCGCAGTAACCGTCAATGCCGCTGTCCAGCAGCGGCAGGAAACCCAGCTGTTGGATGCGCTCAATCAACTGCGGGCACGAACTGATTTCATTCATTTTTTTTTATTATTTTGGCAGGGTTGCCGGCGACTACTACATCATCGGGGATGTCGTGGGTGACGACCGAACCGGCTCCGATGATGACGCGGTTTCCTATAGTAACACCCGGACAAACGATTACTCCGCCGCCCAGCCAGCAGTCATCGCCGATACGGATCGGTTTGCCCGTCTCTATCGTCTGGCGGCGCTCAAGGTAATCATGCGGATGGTCGGGCGTCAGCAGTTGGCAGTTTGGCCCGATGAGCGTGTGCGCACCGATCGTGATACCGCCGCCGTCCAGAAAGACACCGTTGAAATTGACCATCGACCCCTCGCCGATAGAGATGCGGTTGCCGTGGTCGCAATGGAATGGCGGGCAGATGATCACCGACGGGTGCGCATCGGGGATGAGCGCGTGGATGCAGCGGTGCAGTTCGTCCATGTCCCATGCACCGCACTGGTTGAGGTCCCGCATGGCATAATACGCCCGCAGGATATTCGCTTGAACCTCCTTGTCCGTATAGTCGTACGGCAGGTTATGAAGCATTTTTTCGTATTCTGTCATAATCGTTTCTTTTAATGTCCTCTTACATAATGCGCCAATTCGGCTACAAAGTTATCCATTCAAAATTTTCCTTACCTGCTCCTATCTCGAAATGGTACTTGACGATGCCAAGGTCGGTATGGACGTAGCTACCGATAAGCAAATAGTTCGGTTTCGCCTCGACGCGGTTGTTGTCATGCAGCACAAAGAGGAACTTCTGCTGATTGACAGCCATCGGTTATGGCGGACTTGGATGGCTTCTTGTATCGTCATTTCTTTCTGTTATAACTCCATTTCCATATTTGAATGATTCGTTGGACTATCTCTTCCGGACGATCGACAAGGAGCTGACCATGGTTCATGCCTTCGAAAATCTCGACATGTGCCTGAGGATAAAGCGAAAGCAGATGTTTCGCTTGCGGCTTGGCGACAAACGCTTCTTTCGTGCCATACCAGAAATGGATATCTTCCCCGGAGATGGATTCCAACTTATTGGTATAAACGGACTTGTAGCCATCTAAGACGGCCTGTCTGCCACCCCACGGCCATGTTTTTTTGCATTCGTCCAGCAGCACGTTGAAATAGTGGTTGCGGAAGACGGCTTTCCAAAATCCCGTCCAGTGGTAGCAAGTCCAGACATTGATTGCCTGGTAGTGCCGCAAAGGATTGACGAGCCATTTGGGCAAGGGCAGCAAAGGAGCTGCGTCAAGGATAGCATGGTCGATGGTCAGCTCGTTGCGTTTTAAGATACGCGAAAGGATTTTGCCGCCAAGCGAGAGCCCATAGGCGCAATCCAAATGTCCGTCGCAATGCGCTTGCACATAGGCAATGATTTGCGAAGCTTGGTCGTCCACAGAGGTGAAGCGTGTGTGCTTGCCAAGCGTAAAACCGTCCACCTCCACGGCTATGATACGAAACCGCTCTTCCACCAAACGAATGAGCGGAAGGAATATCTCGTACGACACTCCCAATCCGGGAATGAGCAATAACGTCGGGGCTTTTTCGCTGCCGAAAATTTGGAAGTTCATTTTTTACATGTCCATGGCAGAAACCGGCCGGTACGGCGGCAATAAGCTTCATATTCCTCGCCGAAATCACGGCGCAGCCGTTTCTCTTCGCTCAGTACTTGTACTATCATGATAGCCACGAAGATAACCCAAACAAGCAAAGCTTGCCACGTCCAGAGCCACACGATATAACCGAGCAGATAGATGAACGTCCCCGTCAACATAGGATTGCGGTTGAGCCGATACGGTCCATCCACCATTAGATGTTGGGTGCGCGGACCTATCTCATGATCAAAAGCGTCCATTGGATTGCCTTTGCCGCGACGTTTCATATACACGATCGTCCATATACTGAGAGCCAAACCGCCGATAATCAGCACACCTGTTATCGATGCGCGACACACGCCGATATGCTCCAATGCCGGCATACCTGATGCCAACCACATGATCGTCGGCAACAACACCACGAACATCACTCCGCCGAGCACATAGCCGGCTATTGCACGAAACTTACTCATATGCTATCAGTTCTATTAATCGGGTAAATAAACGCCATTGGCTTTGAGCGGTTCCAGATGGATGGTTATCATCGTCGCTGCGCCGAAACGTTCACGCAGTTTTTGCTCCAGAAGGACACTATGCCTGTGCGCCTCGTATAGCGACACGTTTCCATGCATGCGCAAGTGCATCTCAATCGAGTACACATTGCCCACACGGCGCGTACGGAGATGGTGCATCTCGCTCATCTCGCTGTCCTGTGCTACGATCTCGCGGATCTGTTGCTCCACTTCTTCCGGCAAACGTTTCTCCATCAAATCCTGTACGGCTTCATGCAGCAGTTTGCCGGCTGTGACGATGATGAAGATACTTACCAGCACAGCGGCTATCGGATCCAGAATAGCCCATTGACCGCCGAACAACAACGCTCCGCCTATTCCGACCGCCGTAGCTACCGACGACAACGCGTCTGTGCGATGGTGCCAGGCATTGGCTTCCAGAGCCGGTGAGTTGACACGACGGCTGACATGGACCGTAAGCCAATAGATGATTTCTTTCGCTGCTATGCTGATGAGCGCCGCCCATAAGGCTATCCGACCAGGCATCACCAGTTCCGCGCCGTGCTGCGCACTCACTATCTTCTGCACACCCTCCGCCGCCAAGACACCACCTGCCACCAAGAGCGCAATAGCCACGATAGTAGTGGCCAGTGTCTCATATTTACCGTGACCATAGGGGTGCTCACTGTCCGCCGGACGACTGCTGATCTTCACAAAAAGAAGCACCACAAAATCCGTCAGCAGGTCGCTCAACGAATGTACGGCATCCGCTATCATCGCAGCCGAGCAACCTATGATTCCCGCCACGAACTTCAAGGCAGTTAATGCCACATTAACCACGCTACCCCATAGGGTGATTCGTATAATCTCTTTCTCTCGCGTCATCTGTTTTATTTCTTCTTATTATATTTCGCTTTGACAATCTCGTACGAGTTGCGAGTAAGGTCACGTAGTAACTCGTCCGGCGAAGTATGCGGATCAAGACCTATCCAGTATTTGGGCGACTCGTTGTACGGGTTGCCGACACAATCGTATTGGGCTTTCAGTTCGTCGATCCGCTCGGGCTGGCACTTGAGCGTCACAATGCCGTAATGGTCGATGTCCAGAAACGCAAACATATGTCCGCAGACATAGAACACTAACACATCCGCCGCATACCTAAATGCCGTAAACGGCAGTTTCTCCTCTACATCGCTGCCCAGCGACAGGCAGTAGTCTCTATAATCTTCGATATTCATTTTGTTAACGTGTTCAGGGTAGTTTGCTCCTTCGCTGTCCTCCTCATAGTCCGGCAGCAGGCTGATATATTCGTCGCTGCGGAAAGAATAGTCATTTATTCCTCACTTAGCAGCCACTCAGCCAAATCGATGATTTGGATGCCTTGGTAATCGTATTTCGGAACGCGAGTACGGGCAATACTTCCCAAAATCATATTTTTTTACAATTTGGAAAGTGAAATCCGCTGCAAAGGTACAACTTTTTTTTGAATTGTGCAAATATAATATGCAATTTGTACGATTTTTCGTCTCTCGGTCTTCTCTTGGTCGTCTCCCGCTCATGTGTCGGTGGAAAAATGGACTGAAAAGTGCTTTTTCTGCGAAATGTGTAAAAAATGCCGTAAATTGTGTAACAGATAATTGCGGAAATTGTTGTACCTTTGCACCGCAATTCAAAATGATGGTTATGAAAAAGATTTTATTCACCTTGCTTGCGGTACTTGCATTTTCAGGCTGCAACGCACAAAACAAAAATGAACAAATGACAAATCACAAATGTTTGGTAGTATTCTTCTCTCATGCCGGAGAGAACTACTCGGTGGGAAACATCCAAGTGGGTAACACCAAAATCGTGGCGGACTACATCAGCGAACTGACCGGAGCGGATCAGTTTGAGATCGTGACCTATAAGTACGACGGAATGGCTTATACGCCGTTGACCGAACTGGCGCAAGAGGAAGCCCGCAATGACGAGCGTCCGGCTTTTGAAGGACAGCTTTCTTCTTTGAGCGAAGCGGTCTCTAATTACGACATCATCTTCATCGGCGGACCGATATGGTGGGGCACTTACCCGCAAGTCATGTTCACGTTCTTCGACACGTACGACCTGAACGGCAAGACCATTTATCCGTTCACAACACACGAAGGAAGCGGTCTTGGCAATGTGATGAGCGACATCCGCAAAGCGTACCCGAACGCCGACGTGAAGCCCGGTTTCAGCATCTACGGACACGAGGTGCGCACGAACAAAGCAAAAGTAGAAAAATGGATTAAAGGACTTAATCTCTGATAATTATGGAAGGATTTAGAGTTGACCCGCGGGTGACGACACCCGAAGCGCGGGCTATGTACATTGAGCAAGGACGCAAGCTCTTTGCCTTCAATCAAACAATCCCTTTTACGCCGGAGAACATAGAGGCAACCAAAGCGCTCTTTGGCGACAATCTCGGCGAAGGAGCTATCGTGCAACCGCCGTTGAAAGGTGTGTGCTTCGACATGGTACACATCGGTAAAAACGTCATGATCATGCCGGATTGTCTGATGATGTCGCGCGGCGGAATCACCATTGAGGACGGCGCGATGATTGCGGCGAATGTGCAGCTCATCAGCAACAACCACGACCTCCACGACCGTCAGATACTTATCTGCAAACCGGTGCATATCGGTAAGAACGCGTGGATCGGAGCCGGTGCAACCATCCTGCCGGGAGTGACAGTGGGCGAGAATGCGGTCGTAGCAGCTGCAGCGGTTGTCACCAAAGATGTACCTGCTAATGCCATCGTCGGTGGTAATCCCGCCAAACTGATTAAGATGATTGAATAAATAAGGTGGTATATTTAGGTGGTACATGGGACTAGGACAGGACGGGACCTGGGGGAAGCCATAACTTGCAATAAAGAAAATCGCAATAAAATTTGCATATGTGCAATTTTTGTTGTAACTTTGCAGTCGAATTGACATTTAAATCAATATTTATATGAAAACGAGTACTAAAATTTGGATGTGTATTGCGGGTGTCGCACTCGTAGCACTCGGCGTAATGTGTATCCTCTGCCCGGAAACCACATTGTTAAGCCTTGCTTGGGTATTTGGTTTGATGTTCTTCCTTGGCGGTTGCACAGAGATGGCTGCATGGTCGGCTACACGCGGGTTTATCCCTATGAGCGGACTGATGTTTCTCTCGGCTTTGTTACAGATCATCCTCGGCGCGGTCATGGTTTTCCATCCGGCTCCATTGATGGTGGCATTGCCGTTCATCTTCGCTTTCTGGCTCATGTTTGAAGGCATCAATCTCGCTATTAGTTCGTTTGACTTCAAGCGTGTCGGTTTCCGCCGCTGGTGGATAGTATGCTGTTTCGGCGTATTGGCGGCATGCTTCGGCGTGTCCTGTCTCGTGAACCCGAATGTGAGCGCAGAGACGATCGCTTGGATTGTCGGTCTGGGTATCATCCTTGACGGTATTGGCAACTGGGTTAAAGTGGCAGTGGTTAACAAAGTGGAGAAACGCTTTGTCAAACTGCATGACCGTCTTCGTGAAGTAACGGATATTGACTGGGAAGAGGTACAATGAACCAATACACCCATCGTTATTCGCTCACGGCAGCGGATATGGACACGCGTTACCGGATGACGCCGAATGCCGTCCTGCTTTATTATCAAGATTGCTGGGCACGCTATCTGGCGTGCCTGCATCTGGCTGCTTTTGATGTGGTCAAGCAGAACCGCATCTGGGTCATCACGGAGTTCAACGCGTGGTTCGAGGAACAGACAGCTCTCTGGTCGGACGATATAGATGTGACTGTTTGGAACAGTGAAGTGAGTGCGCTGCGGCTCTATGCCGAGTTCCGCGTGCGTCGGTCGGATGGGGTAGAGGTGGCACACGGCTACGGTTGTTGGACGTTATTGGACACAGAGGCCCATCGTCTTGCGCCCATGACACCTTTCCAACCGCAGATACCTGTGCTGCCGGAGATGACCTCCGAGACTCACAAGAAACGCCGTTTTCCGACGGAAGGTACGCTGCTTCAACAGATCGAGCACCGTGTCAACCCGATTAATTTGGATTTCAACGGACATGTCAACAACCGCACGTACCTTAGTATAGCCATGCAGTCGGCTGACGAAGCTTTTATGGACGCGCACGCGATCCGTTGTTTGACGATTCATTGGCTCAAGGAGACATTCCTTGGCGACACGCTCACCTGCCGTCTGAACTTATTGCCCAATGAGACCGACGAAACCGTCTATCACTATCTCCACTCGATAAGCCGCAACGATTGCGAGACCGCTGCGCAGGTCTATTCGGAGTGGATTCCGCGTACGGAGCAGATAGATGTGTCTGTTCATGCGTCGAGGAAATAATATGACATATTTGCAGGAAGTGGACAAATTGTCACGAAAAGTGGACAAATTGGCAGAGATTTGAGGCTTGGCACGTTTATTGCCTCTCTTAGGGTGAAAACGCAACTACGCATACTACGCAAAACACGTAAACTACGCAAACTACGTTAAACAATGTTTAACTAAATTTGGAGGAATGATTATGAAAAATGCAATGTGTCGTAGAAACAGTTGGCTGCCGACAAACGGATGGTTCCCGACCGTATTTGATGAGTTTTTGAACAATGACATGCTGAACACGGCAAGCAATGTGGCGCCTTCGGTTAACGTCAAAGAGAACGAGCAAGGCTATGTAGTCGAACTGGCTGCTCCGGGCGTTAAGAAAGAGTACTGCCGAGTACACGTCGATGAGGATCACAACCTGTGTGTCGCCATCGAGAACAAGTTCGAACACAAGGAAGAAGACAAACATTCGCACTACTTGAGACGCGAGTTTGCTTACACCAACTTCGAACAGAAGTACACCTTGCCGGACAATGTGGATGAAGCGAAGATTAGCGCTAAGGTTGAAGATGGTATCTTGACCATCGACCTGCCGAAGATCCAACGCGAAGAAGGCAAGACCGGACGCCAAATCGCCATCTCATAACGAGGCATGTGTTGTAAAATCGGAGCACTCCAAGAGCGAGTGCTCTTTTTTTGTGCTCAAAACACAAAAAGATTTGCACATTCGGATTTTTTTTTGTACCTTTGCAGCCGATTTCTATCGGAACCAACCAAATTATATATCAACTTATGAAATATCTTCGTACATCGTCCTTCGTACATCGTACATCGTTCCTTCGTGCATTGTCCTTTGTCCCTTTGTCCCTTATTCTGTTGCTCTCGTGCCAAAAACAACAACCTGCTCCCGAGCCGGAGAAGGACAGCAGTGCGTTTGTCAATCTGACAGACATCATCCCCGATGCGATTTTGGAGATCCGCTATTACAGCACCTATAATTTTGTGGGCGAACGCATCGACGGCTACGAGCAGCCGGTAGCGCTCATGACACGCCGGGCGGCAGACTCGCTCAAAGCCGTCAGCGACGAACTGAAGTCGTATGGCTACCGCCTTAAGATTTGGGACACCTACCGTCCGCAGACCGCCGTCAATCATTTCATCCGCTGGGCGGAGAACGTACAGGACACGGCGATGAAGAAGATTTTCTACCCCATGGTGGACAAATCGTTGCTCTTCGAGCAGGGCTATATCTATGCGCGCTCTTCCCATTCGCGCGGTTCGACGGTCGATCTGACACTCATTGATGCGGCTACAGGCAAGGAACTCGACATGGGCTCGCCCTTCGACTGGTTCGGCGAGGAGAGCCATCCGGACTACCCCTGCAAGCTCTACCGTCAGTCTGAGAACCGCCTTATCTTGCGTAATGCCATGCTCCGTCACGGCTTCGAGCCGATAGACAGCGAGTGGTGGCATTTCACCCTCCGCAACGAGCCTTTCCCCGATACCTATTTTGATTTTCCAGTAAAGCAATTATGATATGAAAAATCCACTGTTTTACCTGTTTATTACGCTATATGCCCTCACCGCTTGTTCGAATGCTGCCTCAAGTACAACATCACCGAGAAAGCCGAATTGGCTTATTCGCTCATCAAGGAGATGCTCTTCACCCACATGCCGTCTTTCCGTCCGCTCACGCTGCGTCTGACGCACACCGAACTCTCCGGCGTGACGGCATTGGATTTCATGGTGGAGCACCTCAGCGCCTCGCCTCTGACCGATACCGCCCGTGCTTCCCTCCGTCCGCAGGTGAAGGAACTCATCGAAGAACCCACCACCCGCGGCTTCCGCATCAAACTGATTGTATGATGTTCGGTAATCCGGCGAAAGTTTCTTTTTCTTTTTTCTTTCTCCAGGGGGTAAGCCCAAACCGGCAAATTTAAGAAAATCGCAATAAAACTTGCATATCTCGCAAAAAAGCTGTACCTTTGCAGTCGCTTTGGAAGGAGTCGCCGAGATAGTCTTGCAGCCCTCAATAAGCACGACTTATCAAAATGGAATTCAGACCCATTCCGATTGATGAATTTGACAATATCGCCCAACCGTTGATATGACTAAGAAGCAGAAAAAAATTAATTAAAATAGTATCTATGCACCTGAATAAAGTACATCATATCGCCATCATCTGTTCCAACTATGAGCGGAGCAAACGCTTTTATACCGAAGTGCTGGGGTTGGAAGTTATGGCGGAGCATTTCCGCGAAACACGGCAGTCATGGAAAGCCGATTTGTCGCTGAACGGAAGTTATGTCATTGAGTTGTTTTCCTTTCCTTCTCCGCCACCGCGACCATCCTACCCCGAGGCAGTAGGGTTGCGACATTTGGCATTTGAGGTGGATGATATAGAAGCGGCAGAACATGAACTGACAGAAAAAGGAATTGCGCATGAGCCCATCCGCATGGACGAGTACACGCACAAGCGTTTCGTCTTTTTCTCCGACCCGGACGATCTGCCGATCGAACTATATGAACGGTAAAATAGTAATAATTACATAAAAACTTGCATAATTCCCCAAAAAGTTGTACCTTCGGACTCCGCCTTACTTGCTATCCACTACAACAACAAAACGCAATCCCACGGGCAATACCAGCATAGCAAGTATTACAAGAAACAGTAATACAAGGCACTTCTGCTGCAGGCTGGAAAAACACATCAAATTGTAACTTTCGAAAACCTTTCGCTGACGAAGCCGTTGCTGACATCA
>Ga0256404_1004873_pt1 | contig 24554 bp, 23 predicted proteins | sample RumenRJG_01DNA_FD_185990 | JGI IMG/M metagenome (GOLD analysis project Ga0256404, IMG submission 185990) | Bovine rumen microbial communities from Lethbridge, Alberta, Canada - RJG_01 | ecosystem: Host-associated > Mammals > Digestive system > Stomach > Rumen | place: Canada: Alberta | collected... | reverse complement strand
TGCAGGAGCAAAGCTTCTGTATGAAGATACGCTTCAATATCATCCGACCGGCGCGGCTTATCCTGAGCAGATCTTCGGTGCGCTTGTGACCGAAAAGGTACGTTCGCTGGGGGCTAAACTCGTAAATATCGATGGTGAAGTCTTCGTTCATCCGCTTGAGACGCGCGATGTGGAAGCGGCCGCGATCATCCGCGAGACCGGGGAACGCGGTAAAGGTGTCGATACCGGACACGGCAAAGCTGTCTGGCTGGATACACCCATGATCGAACTGATCGGCGGACCTGGTACGATCCAGGCAAGGATCCCCGCCATGTACCGGATGTACGAAAAACGCGGAATTGATATGCGCAAAGAGCCGATCCTGGTTTATCCGACCCTTCATTATCAGAACGGCGGCCTGGAGATCAATACAGACTGCATGACGACGGTAGAAAACCTGTATGCGGCCGGTGAGGTTACCGGAGGCGTGCATGGCCGCAACCGTCTGATGGGAAACTCTCTTCTGGATGTAATCGTGTTCGGAAGAGATGCCGGCAAAGCTGCCGGACAGAAAGTAAAAGAAATAAAGACCGGAAAGCTGACCCTTTCTCATGTCACTGCTTTTGAGAAACTGATCGCAGATGCGGGTATCAGCACCGATAAGGTGTCACCGAAGCTGCTCCCGAATTATCTTAGAAACAGAAATGTATATGACGGCCCAATGATTCAGTAGGAGGAAACTGATTATGGACAAGAAAATCGGAAGAAAGATTACGATCATCGGAGCCGGTGCGGTCGGCTCAACGATTGCGTATTCTCTGTCACAGAGGAGCCATGCATCGGAGATCGTGCTGATCGATGTGAACACGGCAAGAGCGATGGGGGAAGCTCTTGATATTGCACAGGCGACAAGTTTCCGCGACCCGATCCTGATTGATTCCGGTGATTACAGTGCTGCGAAAAATTCCGATATCGTCATCATTACGTCGGGAATTGCCAGAAAACCGGGCCAGACAAGATTGGAACTCACAAAGACCAACGTCGGGATCATCAAGGATATTGCCCCGCAGATCGCAAAGGTAGCACCGAACGCCCTTTATATCATTGTCAGCAACCCGGTCGACATCCTCACCTATGTGTTCACCAAGGTTTCCGGGATCCCGGAGGAGCAGATCATCGGGACCGGCACGATCCTCGATTTCTCACGTCTCAAGTGTATCCTGGCGCAGAAGCTGAACGTCGCTCAGAAAAATGTTCATTCCTACGTATTCGGTGAGCATGGGGACACTTCGTTCATCCCTTGGTCGACAGTCCGTATTTCCGGTGTGAGCATCGATGAGTATATCAGTCTTGTCAAGCATAAGCATCTTCCGATCGAATCGATCGATAAAGATGAGATCCTCAATTATGTTCAGAAGTCAGGCGGTACGATCATCAAGGAAAAGGGAGCGACCTTCTACGGCATTGCCGCTTCGGTCATGAACCTTGTCAGTATGCTTACCAGCGCTTATGATTCCATTACGTGCTGCTCGACCCTGATGCACGGTGAGTATGGCGTCGATGATGTTTGTCTGAGCTGCCTTACGATCATCGGGCCCAACGGAGTGCGCGGAAAGATCCCGGTGCCGATGACCAATGAAGAAGTCGACAAAATGCAGCATTCGGAAAGAGTTCTTAAAGAAGTGATCTCCCAACTCGATCTGTAAGAGTTTTCCCCGCTTGTAAAGCTGTAAAAAAGAAGAGCTGTAAAGGATGTCCAATGAGGCATTCTTTGCAGCTCTTTTATTTTACAAGCAGGATCCACCCAAAGAGAGAATGGATAGATATTTCACAGGTTCAGACTTCGGCAAGAACGCGGCAGGGAAGGCCGGTATACATGGCATAGTTGATGGGGAAGGTATAGATCGTCACATCCTTGTTTAGAAAACTGAGGGTGATCCGTAAAGTAGACCTTTGTCCCATATGGTTCCAGATCCATGAATCCGGAATAAAAGGCAACGAACATATCCGGCCATTCCGGATGATGACTGCCGATCGGTCGATCGATCCTGCCGCTGACGGTCCTTCCGATCACCCCAGGGTAGTCTTTTTTCATTGTTAACATCACCTCTTGATCGAACGATCTGATTCTATCATGGATTACATTAACACAAGTCTGTACAACTGAATAAAAATTGATCGAGATGGATATCTTTTTTTTATTCAATTAATACAATATATAGAATCATAAGCTGCCGACTTGTGATATAATAGTTGCAATTATTTAGGAGGTATTTGGTCAATGAGCAGACTTAGTATTGTTACCAGCAATAATGCTCAGAAGACGGTTGAAGGTCTGTACAAGGATCTTGAACGGCGTATCCAGGCTTCCCAGCCCGGGCTGTGTCCGGTTGACCTTGCGGAGGCATTTCTGCACCTGTGCCATGCGCAGTCCTGCGGTAAATGTGTTCCCTGCCGGGTCGGATTGGGCCAGCTGGAATCGCTGATCGAGTCCGTACTGCAGGGCAATGCCGACATGAGCACGATCGATCTGATCGAAGAGACAGCGGAATCCATCTATGTTTCTGCAGACTGCGCGATCGGTTCGGAAGCCGCCCTGATGGTCCTTAAAGGTGTCAGAGGCTTCAGAGACGATTATGAGGAGCATGTACGGCACGGACGCTGCAGCGCGCTGCAGAATCAGCCGGTTCCGTGTGTATCGCAGTGCCCGGCGCATGTGGATATCCCCGGTTATATTTCTCTGATCCATGAAGGCCGCAATGCCGATGCGGTCAAATTAATCCGCAAGGACAATCCCTTTCCGGCTGTCTGCGGACTTATCTGTGAGCATCCTTGCGAGATCCGCTGCCGTCGTACGATGGTCGATGACGCGATCAACATCCGCGGACTGAAACGCTATGCCGTGGAGCATGAGGTACAGGAACTGGAAAAGAACGGAGTTCTGGAAGGCCAGGGACATACGGAAGCAGACGTTCCTGCTCCGGAGCGTATGGATCATACCGGTAAAAAAGTTGCCATTATCGGCGGTGGACCATCAGGACTCAGCGCGGCTTATTATCTGAGTATCATGGGACACGATGTGACCGTTTACGAGCAGCGTCATAAACTGGGCGGTATGCTGCGGTACGGTATCCCGGCTTACAGGCTTCCCAGAGAGGTCCTGGATCACGAGATCGAGTATCTGAAACAGACCGGTTTTACGGTAAAAACCGACGTATCCATCGGCAAGGATATTTCCATTGAAGAGATCCGCGACCAGTATGATGCTATGTACGTATGCATCGGTGCCCACACAGACCGCAAGATCGGTATCGAAGGGGAGGACTCCAAGGGTGTCATTTCAGCCGTGGAATTGCTCCGTGCAATCGGCGACGATCAGTATCCGGACTTCACCGGCCTGGACATTGTTGTGGTCGGAGGCGGAAATGTTGCCATGGATGTGGCAAGGACAGCGATCCGTCTCGGTGCCAAATCCGTGAAGATCGCTTACCGGAGAAGAAAGCAGGATATGACGGCTCTTCCGGAAGAGGTGGAAGGTGCGATCGCAGACGGATGTGAGATCCTGGAGATGTCTGCACCCGTCCGCATCGAGAAGGACGAAAACGGGAACTGCAAGGCTCTTATCGTGCAGCCGGAGATCGTAGGTCCCATCGTTAACGGACGCCCGTCGCCTGTAAAGGCAGATCTGCCTGAAAAAGCCGTTCACGCGGATCGTGTGCTTGTTGCTATAGGCCAGGGCATCGACACACGTAAAGTCAGTGAACTTTCCGGCATTTCCATTCAAAGAGGCCGGATCAGCGCGCTTGATACTTCAGCGCTTGAAAACGTGGCAGGAATTTTTGCCGGCGGAGACTGCGTAACCGGTCCTGCAACGGTCATCAAGGCCATTGCCGCAGGCAAAGTTGCCGCTGCCAATATCGACGACTATCTGGGTTATCATCATGAGATCGAGGCCGGTGTCAAGATCCCGCCGGTACGCTTCGACGACCATAAGCCGACCGGCCGTGTCAACATGAAAGAACGCCCGGCTTCGGAGCGTAAACATGACTTTAAGCTGATGGAGTGCGGTATGACAGAGGAGGAAGCTTGTCAGGAATCCGGACGCTGCCTGCACTGCGATCACTTCGGATATGGAATATTCAAGGGAGGCCGTGAAGCAAAATGGTGACAGAGAATCTGGTGAATTGTACAATCGACGGAAAGAGCATCACCGTGCCGGAACGGACAACGATCCTGGACGCTGCCAAAATGGCCGGGATCAAGATCCCAACGCTCTGTTTTCTGAAAGACATCAATGAGATCGGCGCCTGCCGGGTCTGCGTGGTGGAAGTGGAAGGCTATGACCGCCTGCTGACAGCCTGCAACAACTCGGTAAAAGAAGGAATGGTCATCCGTACCAATTCCAAGAAAGCCCGTGATGCGCGCAAGACCAACGTCGAGTTGATCTTGTCGGAGCATAACACCAACTGCGCCATCTGCGTGCGGTCCGGTAACTGCACTCTGCAAAGGGTCGCAAATGATCTGAATATTGTCGGCGTCCCCTATGAAAAGAAACTGCCCAAGCAGAAGGGCTCACGCCAGTTCCCGCTGATCCGCGACTACGACAAATGCATCAAGTGTATGCGCTGCGTCCAGGTCTGCGATCATATCCAGGCTTCCAATATCTGGGATGTGGTCAATACCGGAGCTAAGACAACAGTCGATGTGAGGGATGTGTACAGCCTGGAAGACAGCCGCTGCACCCTGTGCGGACAGTGCATCACCCATTGCCCGACCGGTGCCCTGCATGAGCGGGACGATACGGATAAAGTCCTTGAAGCACTGGAAGATCCGGATAAGATCGTCGTTGCTCAGATCGCGCCTTCCATTCGTACTGCCTGGGGCGAACCTTTCGGCCTGCCTCCGGAAGAGGCGACGGTCAAACGTCTGGCGTCAGCCCTTAGGATCATGGGTTTCGACTATATTTTTGATACCGATTTTTCAGCGGATCTGACCATCATGGAAGAGGCCAGCGAGCTTCTGGAAAAACTGAAGGAATCGGACAAAAATAAATTCCCCATGTTTACTTCCTGCTGCCCGGGATGGGTACGTTTTGTAAAAGGACATTATCCCGAATTCGTACCTCAGGTCAGCACTTCCAAGTCGCCGCAGCAGATGTTCGGCGCGATCGTCAAGAGCTATTACGCGGATCTTCTTAAGGTAAGTCCGGACAAGATCTTCTGCGTATCCATCATGCCCTGCGTTGCCAAGAAAGCGGAATGTGCGTATCCGACCATGACCTATGACGGGGTCCATCCGGAAGTGGATGTGGCGCTGACGACCCGGGAAGTTGTCCGCCTGATCCGTTCGGAGCATATTCAGGTCGCGCAGATCTCGGACAGCGAACTGGATGCTCCCTTGGGAGTAGGTTCCGGCGCAGGCAACATTTTCGGTGCTACCGGCGGTGTCATGGAAGCGGCCTTGCGCACGGCTTACTACTTTGTGACCGGTAAAAATCCGGACCCGGATACCTTCCGCGATGTGCGCGGTATGAGGGGCTGGAAAGAAGCTACCTTTGACATGGACGGAATTCCCTTAAGAGTAGCGGTCGTCAATGGCCTGGCCAATGCGGCAAATCTTCTGGAAGAGCTTAAGAAAGGGCATGTACAGTATGAATTTGTCGAAGTCATGGCTTGTCCCGGCGGCTGTGTGGGCGGAGGCGGCCAGCCTATTCATGAGAATCGGGAAATGGCGGCGCTTCGCGCTCCTGTCCTGTATACACAGGATCGCAATACGACTCTGCGTTTCTGCCATGAGAATCCTTCGATCAGGGCTGTCTACCGGGATTATCTGGGCAGTCCGCTTTCGGAAAGAGCGGAGAAGCTTCTCCACACAAGACAGGACGGCTGGAAAATGCCGAGTGAAACATAACCAATACAATAAAAGACCTCCGGTCCGCTGCACGAACCGGAGGTCTTTACATGGCTTTTTTATATGTTATAATTATGACGATTTTTTATACGGAAGGTAGAGAAAGGGGAGTAATAGCCAACATGCGAGGAGTCAAAACCACTAAAACAGACCTAAGACGGCGTATTTTTACCGAAATCGCCCGCATGGCTTATAACAATGACGGCCCGGAAGCGCTGGAAAACCTTCCCTACGAAATCATTCCCGGTGAGATCGCCTCGCTGCGCTCGGACATTTTTCTGGAGCGGGAGATCGTACGCGAAAGGCTTCGAGTCGCCATGGGACTTTCCATCCGTAAGATCACGGAACACCATAAAGTCTCCGAGGGCGTCGATGAGAGCATGATCGCGGACAAATATTATGAACCGCCTCTTATCGATATCATAAAATTTGCCTGCAATTCCTGCGTTGAAAATAAGGTGTTCGTTTCAAACGGATGCCAGGGATGCATTGAGCACCCGTGCGTCGAAGTATGCCCCAAGTCTGCTGTGTCCATGGTCAACCGCCATTCGGTCATCGATCAGAGCAAGTGCATCAAGTGCGGACGCTGTGTCGAGGCGTGTCCTTATCACGCCATCATCCACCAGGAGCGGCCCTGCGCCAAAGCATGCGGCACCGGAGCCATCAAATCCGACCAATACGGCCGGGCCGAGATCGACCAGTCCAAATGTGTCGCCTGCGGCATGTGCCTGGTATCCTGTCCCTTTGCCGCCATTGTCGATAAAAGCCAGATCTTCCAGCTGATCAAAGCCATTCAGTCGGATAAACCGGTCTATGCCATCGTGGCGCCGGCCATAGCCGGACAGTTCGGACCCAAGTTCACACAGAAAAAGATCCGCTCTGCTTTTAAGGCTCTTGGATTTGCCGATGTCGCCGAGGTAGCCGTTGGCGCGGACCTTTGCACCATTGAAGAGGCTAAGGATTTCCTCAAGGAAGTACCTGACAAGCTCTCCTGGATGGGGACCAGCTGCTGTCCTGCCTGGGCTATGCTGGCCAAGAAAAATTTCCCGGACGCTGCAAAAAACATTTCTATGGCGCTCACTCCCATGGTCCTGACTGCCCGCCTGCTAAAAGAGCAGCATCCGGACAGCAGGATCGCCTTCATCGGCCCTTGCCTGTCCAAAAAGCAGGAGGCAAGCCGGCGTTCTGTCAAAAGTTATGTGGATTTCTGCCTGACATTCGAGGAATTGCAAGGTATGTTTGAGGCAAAGGAAATCGATTTTGATAAACTGCCGGATGATCTGCCTTTACGGGAGGCCAGTGCGGATGGACGAGGATTTGCCAAGAGCGGAGGCGTCGCACAGGCTGTCGTCAATTACATCAAAAAGATCGAACCGGACCGCGAAGTCAAAGTCATGAACGCGGACGGCCTTGCCGACTGTAAAAAAATGCTTACTGTCGCGACAAAAACGCACAAATACGACGGATATCTGCTGGAAGGCATGGCTTGTCCGGGCGGCTGCATCGCCGGTGCGGGCGTGATCGTCCCGGTCGACAAATCCCGGAAAAATTTGGAAGCCTCCATGGCGGACACGGAGTTCGCCCAGGCGGCCGAAACTACCTACGCCGATTGGATCCCGTCTCTCGAAAATATCGAAGAGACCTTCCACGACGTGGTTGATGATTTTGATACCAATGATAAAACGAAAAGAAAGTAAAATTATATGAAAGGTCGTGTAACCTATGAAAACACGTACTAAAAAGTTGGTCGTTGCTGCTCTGATGCTGGCTATTGCCGTTGCCAGTATGTTTTTGAAAAACACCAGTGTCTTTATCACCGGTCCGATCGTCAACACCTGCCTTATGCTGACAGCACTCTTCTCAGGGCTTGTATACGGTCTGATCCTTTCTGTTGTAACGCCTTTATTTTCTTTCCTGATCACCGGAAGCCCTATCATGGCGGCTGTTCCCATGATCATGCCCATGATCATGATCGGAAATGCGATCCTGGTATTTTTCACCTGGCTTTTTGCCAGCCGGATTCACAAACCGAATAAGGAAATCATCCGTATCGCTATCGGCGGGGTAGTCGGCGCCGTCGTAAAAGCCGCCTTTATGTGGGTCACCATCAGCAAATGGCTGCTTCCCGCTTATCTGCCGGAAGCTATGACCAAGAAACTTCCTATCCTTCAGGCGCAGTTTTCCACGACCCAGCTGATCACCGCCCTGATCGGAACGGCTCTGACAATGATCATCTGGCCGGCACTCAGAAAAGCACGTCTTACCAAGTGATCGGGCGAAGGCTGAGGGCCGCGCAATACATAGAAAGATAATCATCAAAAAGGGGAAGGCATTATGGCCTTCCCCTTTTTACTTTGTAAATATCAAAAAATCAGTAGTTCACCTTTCTCCTTTCAAAATAGCTCTGCGGATGCGCGCAGACCGGGCATACGCTGGGTGCTTCGGGACCGGCATAGATATACCCGCAGTTTCGGCAGACCCAGACGGTTTCCGGGCCGTCCTTAAAGACGATATCCTTTTCGATGTTGGAGAGTAGGGTCAGATAGCGCTCTTCATGCGATTTCTCGATGGCAGCCACCATTCTCATCTTGGCCGCGATCTCGTGGAAGCCCTCTTGGTCGGCCGTGTCTGCAAAATTCTTGTACATCTCGGTCCATTCATAGTTCTCGCCGGAAGCCGCGTCCTTCAGATTTTCAGGTGTCGCGGGAACAGCGCCGCCGTGAAGGATCTTGAACCAAATCTTGGCGTGCTCCTTCTCGTTGGCCGCCGTTTCAGCAAAAAATGCGCTGATCTGCTCATAACCGTTCTTTTTAGCCATGCTGGCGTAATAACCGTATTTGGTATAGGCCTGGCTTTCACCCGCGAAAGCGGCTTTCAAATTCGCTTCTGTCTTTGATCCTTTCAGTTCCATTTGTGCTCCTTTCTTTCTGATAATCCATCCGCAGGAAAAGGGTGTTTCCGTAAATTTATCGTCATTGTAGCAAAAAGGATGGGAGCCGTCAAACGGTAGATGGCAAAGGGGCGTCAGATCGGATGGTTTATTTGTTTAGCTTCATACGGACGACCATGGTTCTTTTCCATTTATCCGCGAAATACATAAAGACGCGGGTCTTCAGACTAAGTTTCTTCCCGAGCTTCAGGGCATCACCGAAAAAGCCGCTCACCGCAAGCAGCCGCGTTCCGCATTTTTCGGCAAAGCCGGCAGGATCATCCAGCCCGAAATACATCATGGCATCCGTATTGCCGGTCCTTTGAACATATTTGTTTGTGTATTTAAGACCGGCGGAATCGGTGGTGTCAAAGGCGAGTTCTCCGTTCGGGAAAAGCTTTTTCATTGTCCGGATCATTTGGACGATCTCATCTTCATGGAAATACTCATAAACACCTGAAACGACAAGCAGGGTCGGAAGTGTGGTATCCATTTTTTCTGCCCACTCCATTTTGAACATGTCGCCGGCTATCAGTTTTTCGTTTTCTCCAATACCCAGGACCCTCTGCCTTGCCTCAATGACCTCGGGCAGGTCGATTTCATAGAAATGTGCTTTTTTATTTCCGATCCGGTAATAAGTTGTTTCAAGACCTGCACCGAGAAAGACAACATTTGAGTCCGGATGATCATTCAGAAAGCTTTTTACGATACAGTCGATCACATTGGATCTTGCTACGGATGCCATACATTCATATTCCGAAGAATTTTTCCGGATCGTGTCTCCGGGAATGTACGGTTCCAGTGACAAAGCTTTCTCGTCATAAAAGTATTCCGGAAATCTCCTGGATACATAGATGCGAGCCGTCAGCGGAATGTACAAGGTATCGGCTACGCCCTCAAGTTTGTATTCCATCATAACTAGGTTCCTCCTTTTAGTAATAGCTTGTTTATTTCAGGCAGCGCCCGGTAATGTATTTTTACAATGGCTTTTCCACGGGGCTGTTCATAAATTCGTCAATAGCTTTCAGTACCGCTTCTTTCCACTTGCTTTCACATATGCCTCCGATTTCCTGTCTTCTTATATTCATATAGTCTTTTAAACCGAGCCTTTTTATTTCCGTCCAACGAGCAGCGTTGACCCCGTCAGCATCAGTCTGCGCGACTCCGCCCTGGTCATGAACTTACCATCGGTCGTATCGATCAATCTGACTTCTTCATATCCCATATCTTTCAGCTTCCGGCAGAACGCCTCCATATCGCCATACCTGCTTTTGCTCATCAGATCGTGTATGGCAAATGTGCCTCCCTTTTTCAATACCCTCAGTGTTTCAAGAAGAAGCTGCTGCTTATTCTGTCCAACGATGTTGTGATAAACATAGTTGCTGGTTACCGCATCAAATGTTTCATCCGGAAAATCCAGATGGATCGCATTCCCTTTGCGGAAGCTGACGTTTGTGACGCCCTCTGCTCTTGCATTCTTTTCGCACAGTGTTTTTGAATACTCAGCGTATTCAGGCCCCCAGTGATCGATTCCGATCATTTCCGCCTCCTGATTTCGCTTCGCGCAGGCTATTGTCAGCGCGCCGCTGCCGCAACCCACATCCAGCCCTTTGCCGCCTTTGGGCAATATTACATATTCGGCCGTTCCTTCTACAATTTTTTTTGAAAGCCGGCGGCTTCCATCATAAGAGAAGGCCTTCCTGGCATATATGCACCATACAGTAAACGCTGCCATTACTGCGGTTCCAATGCCGAATGCGGTACCGATAGCTGCTCTTTTTTTCCCATTTACACCCAGGCCGCATATCCCGAACGCCAGGAATCCCGCCGCAGCCGCGGCGGTTCCGGCAGTCATGCCTGGGATCATGACGTCCGGTATCCAGTTTGCGTAATCTGGCTTATTCCAACCGGGTCTGTCTGCTTTGGGGAGAAGATTTGATTTAGTGCCTTCTTCCGTGTCATCCCGCTCATCATATCCGTCATACGGTGCTGTCGGATCATGCGGTTTCTGACGTACCCACGCATTGCAAACCTCATCCGTATGAGCAAAGGCAAAATCAATGTCCTCTGTCCATCCGGTGTGTCCGGTAATAATCTTTAAAGGCAGATCTCTTGTCCGCAGTTTATTTTCAAGAGACTTCAGGGACTTTATGCTGACCGGATTGCTCTCCGCCAGCATATTGATGAAGCTCTTTCCGCCATCTGCTCCGAGCCAGATCGTATCTCCTGTAAACAGATAAGAGTCATCAATAAGGTATACCATGTGTCCCCATGTATGCCCCGGGACCAGAAAGCATTCCACCTTGATTCCTTCAATCGAGAAGACTTGTCCATCCTGAACCAGGATTTTCCGGTTCTCAATCGTTACCTTCGGAAGTGTGTACAGTCCGTAACATACCTTTCTCCGGGCCTCACCGGTCAGGTAGCGGTTCTCGACATCGCCGATATACAGCACAGCATTGCGGAACAGGCCGTCTGAATCTTCCTCCACTGCGCCGACATGGTCTGTATCCTGATGTGTGATCAGGATATTGCGGATGCTCTCCGGGTCAACGCCGATCCATCCCATCTTCTCTTTCAGCCGTGGGTAGTTGTACCCGGCATCAATCATGATGGTGACACCATTTTTCGTATAGAAGAAAACATTCGCCACATATTCCCTTACATAGGCTGCATGTCCGTCGATCCATCCGGTGTTAAGCGGTTTGAAAATCTCTTTTCCCCGGTAGATTGCCGACATGGCTTTCTCCTGAAATTCAGATGCTTTTTTTGACATAGGCTTTCCTCCTTCAGAAATTGACCCTTTCATGATGCGGCTGTTTGGATCAGATGATTTTTACTGTTGAACCCGAACAGGGACGGCCCGACAACGGATTTTGTCTTCGGATAAAAATGCGGATAGAAATTCGAATGGCAGAGAAGTATCCATCCAAGTGCATGTGCTCCGGGCAAGCGTTCTTTTTAGGCTGTATGACTTTCTGCACTTCCTCAGGGGCAGAAGTAAAAAGCCGATTGTCCTGAATAAGGTACACATTGGCCAGAAGCATCAAAACCATCCCAGCCATTACAATTACGGACAATAAAACGGTCAGGAACATTGTCAGCTTCCTTTATGAAGTATTTTTCCGATGATCCATTTAAGAGCAGAAATAATCATGATCAAAACGAACGATGAGATCAGTCCGTAAAATAAAGATGTCAGAGCATTTGCCTGCATATCGGTTTGCCTCTTTTGTTGTTTATTATATAGATTTGGATCTGACGATTTTTTCTCCTTTTGGATACCGGACGAAACGGAAGTTACAGTCCCTTCCGGTCTGGCAAAGGGTCTCTGTATGGATAAAGTCTATATTCTGCAGTTCTCCGTAATTGATCACATCGGCATGACAGAAAATACTTCCCAGGTGGGAAGCATTGTATTTTGGCAGGATCTGTGCATAAATGCAGGCATTGCATTCAAACCGCAGCAGGTCCTTGGGATCGTCACGGTGCCAGGTATATTTCCATCCGTATCCACTACCATTTGCAAACATGGTTAAAAGAAATTTTTTCATAAAAGGCAGAAAGAATCCGTAACCGGAGAATTTTACCATCTTAGGCTTGGAGAAGGTTTCTTCATGCTTCCACATAGCTTCTCCCACTTCCCGGTATGCCTTATCCTCGCTGAGGCCTTGTTTCTGCAGTTCTTCATACAATGCCAGAGCCGTAAAAATATTGGACAAGTGCTTGTAATTTCCTTTATCACAGTACTGTTTTTCATGTGCCACCAGATCATCGATCCTTGCAAGAACATTTTTACGGGTCGTCTCGTCCAGCTTCAGCCAGTATTCTGTGAACCTGGAATTTTTTGCCATCTCCGCTGCCGTATAGCTTTTCATAAGTCTGCCTCCGTTTGTATTTTTAAGACCGCAAAAGATATATCTTATAACACTCAAACAGTTAGCTATATCTAACTATATTATACTATTCTGTTTTTAAGTTTGGTAGTACTAACTCTCATAATGGCAAATTTTTTCAACCTCAGCGGTATATTATTTCAAATGAATATGCTGCAAGATGAGCATGCGGCAATGCCATGATAATGATATATTATGTACAGGGTATCTGTTAAAAGGAGGGTGGCTGATCATGATCGATTTTGAACATAAGCTTCCGTCTATGAACATCGATGGAAAACATAATGGGACCTACAATAATACCGAACTGGCCTTCCCGTCGGTGCTTACCACTACCGACTATAAATTAGGTTCCTTTATGCATAAGCTCCGGTCCAGTATTTACGCGGAAAGGCGGGTGGTTTTGATTGATGGGAAGTTCATCGCCTGCAATTTGAACTGGATCCGGGACCATGTGCATATCATGAAAGCCAGCTGCCACTGGGATTATCATCTGGATCAGTTTTTGAATTTCATTATCGACACGCAAAGGGAGGACGGCCAGTTCTACGAGCTTATCAAGCAGTATGATGATTACCACTGGAAATACGTTAATAAAGACTGCTGCATCATGTATCCCGAGGACAATCTTGTCCTGACCAGACTTGAGATCGAGGCGGACATCGAATATCTGGTGGTGGAGGGTGCTGTCAATTTGTATCGTACGACCGGCGATAATGAGTGGCTGAAAAAAGTACTGCCGCGTCTGGAAAAGGGCATTGATTACATGACATCAGATGAAAAACGCTGGGATAAGGAACATGGACTGGTAAAAAGAGCCTTTACCATTGATACCTGGGATTTTGCCTATCAACAGCCTGCCAGCGACCGGCGGATCGAACCGGATACTCCCATGTCGATCATGCACGGCGATAACTCTGGTGTCTATCAGGCTATGAAGCAGCTTGCCTGGTTCAACCGAAGGCTGAATAATGATGAAAAGGCCCGGGAGTGGGAGCAGCGGGCCGAGAGCATTAAACAAAATATGTTCAAATATCTGTGGAACGGGAAATTCTTTATCCATCAGCTCCATCTTAATCATCCGGGAGCAGACGACCTGGAAAACGAGCGGCTTTCTTTATCGAATCCCTATGATATAAACCGGGGCGTGACCACCGTCGACCAGTCACGCCGAATCATTGAAGAATACATGGCAAGACGCCAAACGACCGATTGTTTTGCGGAATGGTTCAGCATCGATCCTCCCTACAGTAAGGAGGCTGATTTTAACGGCCTTGCGCCCGGACACTATGTCAATGGCGCGATTTCCCCCTTTACGGCGGGTGAGCTTGCCAAAGCTGCTTTTAATAACGGGTATGAAGAATACGGCTGGGACATTCTTCAACGGTTTATGAAACTCATCGAACGGGACGGTGTAGCATATTTCCTTTATGACCGGGATTCCGCTCCTCAGCCCCAGGGAGGACCCAGCGCCTGGGGGGCTGCCGCCCTGATCAGTGCCGTTGACCAGGGACTGGCGGGGGTAAATGACATGGGCGTCAACTATGACCAAATATACTTCACTCCCAGATTTCCTGTTACCTATTACACAGAACTGCGGTATATAACGGGTTATGAAGTTACAGAGACCCTTGTCGACGTGCGTTATATTTTGAAGGACCAGGGTATGCGTTATGATCTTTACTCTCCTGCAAAGCATATAAAGTCGCACATTCTTTTGCCCAAAGGCAGAAAATGCTCGAAACTCCTGGTCAACTCTGCGGAAACAGAATATACCTTGAACAAAGTCGGCGATTCAGTGTATGTGGATTTTGATATTACCGATATTGATTCCGGGTATGTCTCGATGGAGATATATTTTAATTAAATATACAAGGGTGTTTGATAAAGAAGGATAATTACGCGGAATCCTGTTATTCTATCTCCTCGTATTCTTCGTAGCCTGATGTTTCATCCACCGGCATGGAGAATACGAGGCCTTTGGCTGGCGTAGACATACCGAAAGCACTGGAGATAGCAAGCAGAATATCGTTTTTACGATCGGCTGCGACGATCATCATGAGGACTTCCTTTTCTTCTTCCGGATCCAGTCCGAATATAGCAGTCATACTCTGATCGGAAACACGGAAGGAATGAAGGACAGTACCTCCGTGGGCTCCTGCCTGTCTGGCTGTCTGAACGACATCCTGTATATATCCGCGATTGGTAATACTGACGATCAAGGAATGTTCTGCATTCATCGATTCTTTCTCCTTCTGACTGCTATGTACCTGGATATTGTTTAGAGAGGTCGGATCCATCTGCCGGGCGATCTTGAGCATGGACTGACTGGCGGCGTCCAGTGGGACCGTGCAGGCGATACCGTTCGCTCCTTTTCCCATATGCAGCCGCAGACGGATCTTTCTCATAAGCACATGGGCCTTTCTGCCTGTAAGATACGAGCAGTAAAGGATACGGTCGCTGCTGTCCAGTCCTAATGTCTTCAGGATACGGCTGCTGGCCGTTCCTTCGGCGTTGAAACGGTAATATACAGAGATGCCTTCCTGCTGAAAGAGTCCGCGGATGGAAGGATCCATATCCGGCATAGCTACCAGCATCATCAGGCGCAGGGATATTTTTTCTTTTTTGACGGTCATCAGCCTTCCACCTCGCTATCTTCAGAAAAATCGATAATAATCTCATCATCCTCCCGGCAAAGGACAGACTGCTTTGCCTTTTTCGTTCGGTATTGATATTTTAGGCCCATGAGCTGAATGGCAATGAGGGGAGTCAGCGCAACCAGGGAAACTAGGCCGAAAGCATCCGTCATGATATTGCCTCCGCGTGCCTGGCAGGCGCCGATACACAAAGGAAGCAGGAAAGTAGAGGTCATAGGGCCGGAGGCAACACCGCCGGAGTCAAAAGCAATGCCGACAAAGAGCTTGGGAACAAAACGAGTCAGGACCAGAGCCAGGGCATAACCGGGAAGGACAAACCACATGAGGTTGATATGGTAAAGGATCCGGACCGTTGCAAGACCGACAGATAGGGATACGCCGACGGACAAGGCCAGGTCCATGTCTTTGGGAGGGATGGTACCGTTGGTTACGGAGGCGACTTGCTTGTTGAGGGTCTGAATGGCAGGTTCGGCTTTGACGGTATAATAGCCCATTGCCATTCCGAGCGGGATCAAGATCCAGGAATGCGAAAGCTGCCCAAGCTGGTAGCCCAGCTGCCTGCCCAAGGGAGAGAAACCTTCGTTTACACCGCAGAGGAACAGGGAAAGACCGATCCAGGTGTAGCCGAAACCGATCAGGATCGGAAGCCTTTCATGGCTGCGGTATCGTCCTGTCAGGATTTGAAGAAAACCATAGATGCCCAGCAGGGGGAGGATCGTTATGCCGACTTCTTTGATGTATAACAGCAGACGGTCGGCAAACACAGAAAAGGCATCCTGCATGGTGACGATCTCAGAAGAGGCAGCTTCCGTGACCGTCGCGTTTTCCGGTGCGAAAATAGTGCCGAGGATCATGACAGCGATGATGGGGCCGCCGCTGGCCAAGGCGATCAGGCCAAAGGAATCGTTCGAAGAATCCTTGTCCAGGCGAAGTTCCGACAGACCGACTCCGAAGGACATGATGAATGGGACCGTAATAGGACCGGTCGTTACTCCGCCAGAATCATAGGCAACTCCGAGGAATTGATCCGGTATCAAAAAGGAAAGGACAAGGATCAGACTGTAAAGGATCATCAGGATAAGGGACAGAGAAAGACCGTTTAGGATCCTAATGACGGCAAGCATCAGAAAAAGGCCGACACCGGTGGCAACCGTCAGGATCAGGATCTTATCCGGAATGGCAGGCACCTGCTGAGCCAGGACCTTAAGGTCCGGTTCCGCGATCGTGACAAGAAACCCCATTAGAAAAGCCGTAAAAAGGATCAGCCATCGTTTCCCCGTGCCGGCAAGCTCGATACCCATGCCCTCGCCGATCTTATTCATGGCAAGGTCCGCCCCGATATCAAATAAGGCCATCCCGACGATCAGAAAAAGACTTCCCAAAAAGAAGAGCATCATGGTCCCCACAGTGACCGGTACTACAAAAATGCTCAGCAGGAAGACAATAAAAATGATTGGTATAATGGATCCCAGGGAGATTTTGAGCTGCGTTTTGATTTTTGAATTCAACAGAGTACTCCTTTTCAAGACTTATATGCTTATTTTAACATGATTTGCTTCGGATTCGGGGCAGAGAGGACGATTCCATCAAAAAATAAGAAGGCAATCAGATAGGCAGGTACCGGCATCAGCCGTCCGGCAGCCGGTCCGGTCGTTTCGGTGCATCCTCATCCGGGTAACCCTTGACACCGCCCAGGACTTTACTATAATTTTAATATGAACATGCTCATAAAAAACGCGAAAGAAAGGAAAGGCAGATGCCGAAGCTGATACCGGAACTGCGTGAGCGGATCATCGCGGCAGCCAAAGTGCGGGTGCTGCAAAGTGAGGATCATGATTTCACGACCCGTCAGATCGCGGAAGACTGCGGGATCGCAGCGGGGACTGTATATAATTATTTTCACAATAAAGAAGAGCTGCTGGCTAACGTGATGCTGGAGGACTGGAAACAGTGTGTCGAACGCATGAAAACAGTCGGGAAAGAGGCTGAAGACGTAAGCAGCGGTCTGCGGAAGGAAGAGAGGGAACTGCGTGTGTTCTCGGATCGCTTTCAGCCGGTTTGGAAGGGATACGGGAAACAGCCATCGGTATCTGTCTTTCACCCGCGGCTCGTCCGGCAGATCATGGAACCGGTCGCAAGGCTTGCTGAAAGGTTCGGACTGAGTCCGGATGAAACAGAAGTTCAGGTAGCGGCAGAGCTGCTGCTGGCAGCTTCGCAGCGGGAAACAGGGACGCTGGAAAGGATCCTTCCTGTAATACGAAAGATCCTCGCATGAAGGGGAATTGTTTGATTGATATCATAAGGATGAAATATAAGGAGGAAACGAAAATGAAAGTGGTACTGGCAGGTGCGTTCGGAAATTTAGGCGCGGAAATCCTTAAGGTCCTGTGTGCGGACGGTCACCAGGTGGTAGCGGCCGATCTAAAGGAACGGCCGATCGAGGGAACGGAGGGAAAGTACACGTTCCAGTCGATCGATGCGACGGATCCGAAGACGCTCAAGGGGTTGTGCGACGGAGCGGATGTGGCCATTACGACCATGGGACTTACGACGGCTTCAAAGAAGTTTACGTCATATGATATCGATTATCACGGCAACGGCAATCTTCTTTCAGAGGCTAAAAAGGCCGGCGTCAAGAAATTCAATTACATTTCCGTCATTTCCTGCGAAAAACCAGGAGCGGAAAAGGTTCCTATGCTGCATGCAAAGTATCTGTTTGAGCAGGATCTTCAGAAGAGCGGCCTTTCGTACGTGATCTACCGCCCGACCGGCTATTTTTATGATATAGCCAAGGTTTTCCGCCCCTATGTAGAAAGGGGTGAAATGCAGCTTTTAAAGAACTACGGCGATGTGAAAGCCAATGTCGTTGACTGCCCGGATTTTGCCCGCTTTATTGTCGACCATATGGAGGATTCAGATCAGGTATATTCCATCGGCGGCAAAGAGACCTACACGTACGTAGAGATGGCAAAGATGTGCATGAACGCGGCAGACAAGCCTTGTATCATCAAATGGTCCCCCTACTGGATGTTCGGCCTGCTTGCCAACATGCCCTTTATCAAGAAGGCAGGAAAACACGACATCATTCTGTTTTCTCAATGGACGCTGAGTCATGATCTTGTCGGGGACACGATCGTCGGAGACCATTCGTTCAAAGACTACATTCAGAATTATTTTAAAGATTTGAGAAAGTAAACAGGGAGAGGTACATGTCGAAAGCTAGTATATGGATCATCATTGCAGTCGGACTGGCAGGCTGCTGTATCGGATTTAAAGAATTTGTCTGGTTTATGGCGGTCGGATACGGCCTGGCGATCAGCGCCATTGCGGTCGCTCTGTGCATCATGGGGATCGTGACCGGAGCGGCAGGGATCCCTTTTCTACTCATGTGTGCCGTACTCTTCATATACGGACTGCGCCTGGGACTGTTCCTGCTGATCAGGGAAAAGAAGAGTGATTCATACCGGAAAACACTGGCTTCGACCGGCAGCGTTACAAAAATGTCTCTGCCCATCAGCATTTCCATGTGGATCATGTGCAGTGTCCTGTATATGATGATGACGTCTCCGCTCTATTTCCGGATCGAGAATCTTTCAGGGGGACTTGCAGGAAGCGGGAACGTCTGCATGTGGATCGGGGCAGTGATCAGCGCTTTGGGTGTTATTACGGAAGCGGTCTCGGATGCCCAAAAATCCGCCCAGAAGAAAGAAAATCCGCAGATGGTAGCGACAAAGGGACTGTTCAGTCTGTGCCGCTGTCCCAATTATTTCGGGGAGATCACTGTCTGGACAGGTGTGCTGATTTCCGGCCTGCCGATTCTGAGAGGCTTCTGGCAGTGGTTCCTGGCCATCATCGGCTATATCTGCATCGTTGCGATCATGTTCAGCGGGGCTAAACGGCTGGAACTGAGGCAGACCAAACGCTGCTGGAAGATGAAGGAATATGTCGACTATGCGAACCATACACCGCTGATCATTCCATTTCTGCCCATTTACCATATGATCGACTGGAGGCAGTAAGGAATGGGAGGCAGTGTCCGCATGACTTTTCTGATCATTAATCCCTTTTACCGGGACGCGCCGACCCTTTCCTGCAATCGCATGCAGATGAAGGGGAAGGACAGTTTAAGGATCGAAATGTTTGATACGGATTTCGTGAAGGCTGGATATGACGTCCGCCAGATCGTCCATTCGAAGAGAAAGGCTGAAAAGAAGGAGAAAAAATGTCGATTTTTAAGGATCTTCGGATCGTAGATAATTTTTACCAGACGTCGCTGTTTTTTCCTATGCCGGTTGTACTGATCAGTACGATCGCGGATGACGGATCGACGACCTGCGGCCCCTATTCTCTGGTGTCCCCGTTCTACGTTGCAGGCAAATCCTACTATGCTATGATGCTGGAAGCGCGCAATACGAGCAATACGGCACAGAATCTGATCAAACGCAAGAAATGCGTCATCAATTTTCTGCCGGATGACAGAAAATATTTCAAAGAAGAAGTCCGCCTCGGATGGCCAGGGGATACGCCGGCCGAGAAGATGAAGGATTTCAACCTGACTCTGCAGGACGGTCTGCGTAAAAAGGAAGACCCGGACGGGGCCTATCCGCAGGTGATCGCAGAGGCTGTGCAGGCCCTTGAGTGTACCTGGGACGACAGCCTGGAAAACGCTCAGGATACGCAGCCCATTGCGGAAGGAATGGATCACTATGTCCTGGACCATTATCAGGATTTCAACGGGATCACGACTCCGTACGGAGCGCATTTTGTACTAAAAATCGATAAGATCCTTATGAAAGAAAAGTATTATAATGCTATCGTAAACGGAGTAAAAGCATCGGATTTCCCGCATCTTCCGGTGGACTACGGCTACCGTGATTCGAAGAATTTCTGGTATCATAAACACAGAAGGCTGATTCCGGAATTGCTGCCTGTCCGTTCGACAACGGTCAGCTCGGTACGGTACGCAGCCAACCGGCTTCAGACAGATGTGCAGTTTACGGATGAAGCCCTGGCTATGCTGGTCAATGTACCGCGGGTATTCCTTCCGACAGCGCTCAAAGGCTGCGTAAAGTGGGCGGAGGAAAACCATGTGAAGGTAATCGATGTCCCGCAGATGAAGATCATCAACGATAAACGGGCAAAGGAAAAGAAATAAGATGGAAATGCTGATCGCTTACCTTGACCTTGTACCCACCGCGATCTTTATCTGGGCAACGATCATCCTGCTGCGCGACATGTATCACATGATGGGCCGTACCGCTGTGTCTTTGTTCGCGGCGGGCAACGCTATGGTCATTGTCGCGGGAATCTATAAATGCTTGTGGAAGATCCTGATGTATGTGAAGATCTGCGATTTTGCTGCATTAAACACCAGTTTCTTCCCCATGCAGTCTACCGGATTCCTTCTGGCCGGGATCGGGATCCTGCTGATGTTCAGAAAGGGAAAAAACGGTGTGAAGCTGATTGCCGCGGCGGTTCCCGTTTACACATCCAGCCTGATCTTTGTCATTTTTCAGGTCATGGGATTGATCGTGATGCGGCTGGGTATCGTTGTTCTGGCAAAGAAAATGGGGAGGATCGCGTCGGTCGTGGCCTTACTGATGTCGTTGGCTTCCATGATGGTGATGGGATATCTGTCGGCGAAAGATTTCAGTGAACCGATCTACAACCTGTACGCGGAACTTGTCAACACGCTGGGACAGACTTTGTATCTGGTGGCTGCCTGCGATATGCACCGCAGTGGGCTGGCAGATTTTCAACTGGAAGATAAAGAGCAGGAGCGTATTTCGTAAACAGGAGAACCATGCTGGAAGAATTCAGGGAAATCGTACTGAAAAGAATCAGGGACAGCTTTAAAGGGGTAAAAGAACTTGACTGCGGACCGTATACGCTGATGAAATACCCCAAGCTGATCCCTCTGATAAAGTTTCATACGGAACGATATGAGATCCCGGATTTCGGGCATCTTTTTATCATGAAGACGGATGCTATGGGGAAAATGCTTCTGATAACGGCATCTTTTATGCCGGATTCCGGAAAGGAAGTCCCCTATCTGCTGATCGATCTGATGGAAATGGGACAAAAGCGGACGGTTTTTGTCGAATACTACAATTGCACAGGTAAAGAGCTGGATTCCGGACCCTTGGAACAAGTCGCTGCCGGATTTTCCGATATTCCGGATTATGCGGAAAAACCGGCCTGGTATGTTGACAGAAGGATGAAGGGATCCCTGATCAAAGCCGGAGAGCAAAGCCGGGAAGACAGGCTGCTGGCTATGATCCGGGATTCCCTGGAAGCTTATCTATCCATGATTTCTGCAGCTGGAAAGGATCCTGCCTGCCTTGAAGGTCTGGCGTCTTTCAGGGATGAAATGCTCAGCAAGGGGAATCCGTCCAGCGGGACGCTGAACAGGGTCCTGGGCAAAGAAAAGGCTGAGGAATTTTTCCGCACGATGGTTATGCCGCTTGCAGACGGTTCGAAGTCCCAACTTTGTTTGTACCAATGAAAAATCCCTGCCGGGTCACAGGTTTTTACGAACCTGCAGATCCGGCAGGGATTTTTGCTTTGCCGTCATAGACGTTTTTTTTTTACAAAATCGGAAAGTCTTTGCCAGCCGCCTTGATCAATTGACAGCTTTTTCATCCGGCTGTTCGAAAGCGGCCAGTTCCGGATGGTCACGGTGAAGTTTGGTATAGTTCTCGTAGGTTGCTTCTTTATGGGTTTCCTCAGACCAGATCTTTTCGGCCATCGGTTTCCACTTTGCCGCGTAATCATCGCACTTAGCGCAGAGTTCTTCTACCGACTCGGGAGCCTCTTCATTGGTCTGATGAGCACCGGTCTCTTTGACCATCTTCCGCAGAAGCTCCGGATTTTCAAGCATCGGACACGGACGCAGATGATTGCGGTTGAAGGGCTGGCCCTCGTGGTACATCATAAACAGGGGACTCTTGAGGATCTCCAGGACGCTCTGATCATGGATGTTGGCATTGGAGAAGTGGATGAATACGCAGGGCTCCGCGTCGCCGCTGGAATTGATATGGAAGTAGTTTCTTCCTCCGGCGATGCAGCCGCCTACATACTCGCCATCGTTCTGGAAGTCCATGGGATAGAACTGGATATCGCTCTTATCGCTGCGGATATAGCGGATCCGGTCGATCATGTACTTTCTCTGCTCAGGTGTCGGCATAAGGGCGGGAACCGCGTTCTTTCCGATCGGCATATAGTGGAAATAGAAACCGAACTTGGCGCCTTTTTCCTCCAGCAGATGGAAGAAATCATCGCTGGTTACCGCTTCCACGTTCTGGCTGGTGTAGCATACCGAAGTTCCGAACAGGATCCCGTACTTTTTCAAAAGATCCATAGCACGCATAACTTCTGCATAATGACCGGTGCCGCGGCGGGCATCGTTGGTATCCGGCGTGCCTTCGATCGAAAGCAGGAAGGTCATGTTTCCCAGACGAACAAGCTCCTTGCAGAAATCTTCATCGATCAGCGTCGAGTTGGAGAAAGCTGCGAAATAGCAGTCATGATGCTTTTCGATCAGACGGAGCAGATCCTTTTTGCGGACCATGGGCTCGCCGCCCGTCATCAGATAAAGGTAAACGCCCAGTTTTTTACCTTCCGTTACGATTTTGTCCATGTCTTCGAAAGACAGGTTGTTTTTGTGGCCGTAGGTACCGGACCAGCAGCCGACGCAGTGCATGTTGCAAGCCGATGTCGGATCGAACAGGATCAGCCACGGAATGTTGCAGTTATATTTTTCACGGTTTTCACGGATCATCTTGGTGCCGCGAAGGAAGGCTTCGTAACCAAGGTTCAGAAGCGTCATCTTTGCGAAATTCGGATTGATCTCATCGATCGTCCGGTTGATGAACTTCATCCAGCGGTTGTCCGGATCGGAAACGTCCTTCTTAACTTTTTCAACTTTTTCCGGCGTAAAAGCCTTTCCGAAATACTTCTGGGCAAGTCCGACTATCTTTAAATAGGTTTTTGTCCTGTCATCGGAATTCTTAAGGTTTTTGATCAGACCGTCGATCATAACACCGACAGCCTGACGCTCTGCCGCATGCTTAACTTCTTCTATTGATGGCATAGTATCCCTCCGAAAAAGATAATTCTGCATATATTTTAGCATTTTTACGTTTAACTGTCATTATACATATTCTGGATTTTGTCGTTTGAAATGGGCTTCTTAAGAATGGTTTTATAATTCGTCATTGCTACGGATCAGGCGCGGATATATAATTGCCAGAAAGATGAAATCAGTCATGGTCGGACAGATATAGAAGAAAGAGGAACATACCATGCTGGAAAAAATGGATGAGTTCTTTAACAGAAGGGTGGACGGCTACGAAGACCATCAACTGGGTATTGGGCTTGCCCATATATTCTATCCCTTTACAGCTGATCAGCTGCCCTCTGACCAAAACGCAGTTATTCTGGATCTGGGATGCGGGACGGGTCTGGAGCTTGATTATTATTTTAAAAAGAATCCGACAGCTAAAGTCGTCGGGATCGATCTAGCCGCAGATATGCTGGACCGCCTGAAACAAAAATTTCCTGATAAACAGCTGGAGCTGATCCAGGGGTCTTATTTTGACATTCCTTTTGATAATGACCATTATGACGCTGTCGTTTCCGTAGAATCGCTGCACCATTTTACGCAGGCTGAAAAAATCCCCCTGTACCGTAAAGTATTCGATGCTTTAAAACAAGGTGGGTATTTGATCCTAACGGATTATTTTTCGTCTTCGGATGAGGAAGAGCAGTTTTTCAGAAAAGAACTGCTGCGGCTGAAAAAAGAACAGGGGATAAGTGACAATGAGTTTTATCACTATGACACTCCTTTGACAGTAGAGCATGAAACGCAGGCTTTACAGGAAGCCGGTTTTTCGTCCGTTGAAGTCCTCGGGCATTGGGAAACGACCACTTCATTAAAGGCAAGCAAATTGTCAACGACCCACCCCCTAAAGGGAGTGGGCTTGTGACTGCCCGGCAGTGATAGCGGCTTACGCCTCCTGCCTTTGACCCCGACGGGCATTTCTGTCCGAAGTGGCGTCACATCACGGGACGGTTGACTGCGCCCCTTGCAAACAAGATCTACTCGTTTGCAACTGTATCCGGTACTAAATATTCGATTCCCATACGATACAGATTCATGGCTCCGATCCGGTCATCATTGGG
>Ga0256404_1004872_pt1 | contig 24557 bp, 28 predicted proteins | sample RumenRJG_01DNA_FD_185990 | JGI IMG/M metagenome (GOLD analysis project Ga0256404, IMG submission 185990) | Bovine rumen microbial communities from Lethbridge, Alberta, Canada - RJG_01 | ecosystem: Host-associated > Mammals > Digestive system > Stomach > Rumen | place: Canada: Alberta | collected... | reverse complement strand
GCTTATCCTCCCTGAATATTTAGCGAGAATCAATGGCAATCGGCTATTTCTTGCCTTGATTTTTGAAAAAATAATCGAAATAGCAAAATATTATGATTGGGAATCAATTTTTAGAGGTTCCCTTAAGTAAATAAAACTGTCCTTTGGGATTTGAAATTGGTTGTCTGATGAAAAATCGTTTTCAGAGCTGATTTGCAATAATGCTCTACCGGCATCGCTTAATTTTCTGTTTTCATCAATCAACCCAATATCTACCAAACCGGATGTTTTCTCTCGTGCATCTTTCGGCTTGTTTCCGGCATTTCCTTCTACAAATCCTTTTTCTTTCATAAAGTCATAATACTTTGTTTGCAAAACATTATTACCCGTCCACGCTTCATTTTGAACATCCGGGCGAAGCCAAAACTCATTCAACAATCCCAATTGTTCTTCAATGGTTTTATTGAAATTTTTTGTTCTGAAGCTCGTTGTACCTAAGCTCCAACAAAAACTTTTATATGGTATCTTTATAGCCATCTCGCCCCTCCTCAATAGTTAATTATCAAAACTTCCTCACTATTTGATGTCTTGTCCTTTGTTTGATAATTTGAATTTGAATAACTGTAATTTAAACTTACAACTCTATATTTATCTTTATTTTTATCCAGCCACTCAATCAAAATTGTATTCTCTTTTCCCTTGCTTCGCAGAACATTTGATAATGCAAATCGCAAGCCTTTTTCGTTCAAGCTATCCAAAAACCGCAAAAGATCTTTTTCATCTGTTTCAGACCAACCGCCTTGTTCGTTATATGTGGCACAGGTTATCAAATACGGCGGATCGACATATACAAAGTCATTGTTTTTGAGCGTACCAATATCAAATTCACGGAAATCAAGACAAGTGAATTTGCAGTTCTGCTCTTTGATTTTATCTATAAAGTCTGATAACTTTTGCTGCATCTTTTTATTAAAGTCACGCTTGCCAACAGGAAGATTAAACTCACCATTGCTATTAAATCTAATCTGGTTATTGAAAGCATAAACTATAATTACATACAACATTACATAATAGTAATAATCGTAGTTGCCTTTTTTCTTTTTTTCATTAAAATCAGCTCGCAACCTCAAGAAACTCTCTTTATTATAGCCTCCTAATCCTTTGCTGCTATCACATTTATAGTAATCATATCCTTTGTCACTCACGAGAGATAAGCCGTATGTGTTGATTATTTCAAATATCCACTCAAAAACAGATTGTTTATCTAAATTTTTAAAAGTGTTATACAGATACAACAGATTTTCATCCAAATCATTATATATAACGCTTTCGCAGTCTATATTTATTCCAACATTACAACCACCACAGAATAAATCAACAAAAGTATTTATATTTTGGGGAAATAAAGGCAGTATTTGTGGCAACAATTTGAATTTACCGCCTGTATAATTCAATGGTGATTGTATCATTATTTTTGCTCCTTAATTCGTCACTGTACATAAGAAAAGGCGCTCTTCATTTTCTGATATATCTGATTTACCTGTTGTGAATGGCTTATAGCTTTCAGAAAACACCTTTACTGTACCTTTATTTTCTAAAATACGCATAATATCTTCATCAGATATTTTGGCATTAGAACGATCATTACCTTTTTCAGCCATATTGTTGTATGAAAGCAATATATATTTAGAGGTAATATTTCTCACAAGGTTTTCAAACGCTTCTGCTGCGCTCTTGGTACAGTACTTACTCTTCAATTTTGTTCTGTCCATTTTTCTTGCAACACCGAAAACCTCCGGCTTTTCCCACCGAGCAACATTTTCAAGCAAATGGTATGCATCGCAATACTGTCTTGAATTATACGGGGGATCTATATAAATCAAATCTGCGTTAATACTTCCAATCAAATCGTTTGCATCCTCATTATAACACCTGTTATTTGGATTATTGTGCATTTCTGCTAACGGTACTAATAATTCCAAAGGTTTATCAAATTCCGCACCTTTCCTATATGCATCATAATGTCCGCAGGTTTTTGCAATTTTGTCCATTGCATATAGCAAAGATGTAATCAAGATTGCCCTTTCTCTGTCATTAATATTTTTCTTTTTATAGTTCTTTTCGATATCTTCTCTTATATATCCAATTTTAGCACAATCATCACGACTAAAATAAGTGTCCGCAAAATTATCAGTCATATAATTGTCCTTTAACTTTGACAATGAGTTATAATGCACAACATAATCTATGATTGTCTGCTGATTATATGTTTCACTACCAAACCAAGCATAATTACATATATAATTGCTATACATCAAGTCATTTGTTATGATAATTTTATCCGTAAATGCAGATGATACTGCTCCGGTACCGGCAAAAATATCAGCAATAGATTGTATATCTGAACATTCCTTATCCACAACTTTCGTTATAAACGGTAACAACTTATATTTGTTCCCTAAATATCGCCTGTTATTTATAAGAGAAGTTTTATAGTTTTCTTTTTTTATAGCAACACTCATTTGTCGGCACCTCCTTTTTTAGATATTCAGAAATAGCTCTGCAAGACTTATATCTAACCCATCAGCAATTTTTTCAAGGTTGACAATAGATATATTTCTTTTTCCCAGCTCAACGCTGGCAAAATATGTCCTGTCCATTCCGATTTTTGCTGCAAATTTCTCTTGGCTCAAGCCTGTTTCTTTTCTTAGTTCCCGTATTCGATTGCCGATTTTTTCAGTAATCATTTCATACCCTCACAATATTATCACTGATTATAACTATACATTATAAATTCTATCATAAAACCGCAAATAAGTCAACAGATTTTAAGCAACATTTATATTTTCTACTATAAATACAAATGCCCCAATTGCTTTTTGTGCAATTAGGGCAAAATGTCCTTTTTTGTAATCATCTTTGGTACTTATATACCTTTCGATTATTATGTTCCACTGCTTCCTGTTTCAACAGTTCCACCGTCTTTTGATGTTCCCGTATCGTTTCAATATCTTGAAAAATATTATTACACATACGCATATCTTTCCGAAATTTCTGTAATTCTGCGTTGATTGTCTTGATTTCATCTGTTGAATCGGTTTTACCATATAGTCTGCTTCGTTGAATTACCGATTCTGAAATTTTTAATTCTGTATTTTCCTTAAAGCTGCTCAGCTGTTCTGTCGTTTCAATATCATTTTCAATCAAAAAGTGAAACTGTTTTTGGTAACGCTCAAATTTTAACAGTTCATCACGCATATAGAACGATACTCGCTGCGTTGTTTCCTTTTTGCGTATTTTGCCGAATAGATATAGGTAATGATAATACAACGCTTTAAATCCGTACAGCTTTGTCGGTTCGTATTTTTTAAGCCAAGCGTTATAGTCTGTTGCAGGCTTATCCAAAATCCGTATGCCGTTTCTTGCCGATATAATTCGCTGTCTTATTGCTTCCTCACTATAATTCTTGCCGAGCGATTTAAGACGGATATATCTTTGAGAATAGGCAGGCTTTAATGCAATATACCTAACATCACGCTTAACCTCATACCCTCGCTGTTTTAATATTTTCCAAAACTGCTCATAGGTATATGAACACTTGATAATTTCGTCAAGTTCGTCTTTTATCTGTCCTCTTATGGTGGGATAGCCGTTTTTCTCCGCCATTACCTCTGCATAATGCTTGCCACTGCTTTTAGGATTTCTTATGACAGATAAATTGTTTTCTTCGCAAAGCCTGTCAGAAATCTTTTTCATAAGATTATAATTTGTGGTATTGTCGTAATACTTTTTGCCGTCTGCGAAAGATACAGAATTTATCACAAAATGATTATGCAGATGTTGTCTGTTGAGATGCGTTGCTATCAAAACCTCGAATCTATCACCCCACATTTCCTTCGCAAAGTCAACTCCGATTTTGTGGGCAAGCCCAGGTGTTACTTCACAAGGTTTAAAGCTCTGTATTGCGTGAAAAGCAATAATTCCGTCCGTTTTGCCATATCTTATTTTTGTTTGCTGCATTTTGTATTTAGCAGTATCGGGCGTAACATTCACGCCCGATACATATAAGTTCTTTTCTGTTTTGTAGTCGTCAGAAGCATAGTCCATAACATTGTGTAATGCTTGAATTTTGCTTTTGTCTTGTGTTTTATCAGGATTTGCGGCATAATTTATCAAAACATCAATTCTGCCTTTTATGTCCCAGATTTTAGTTGTTGCCATTTCTCATCACCTAACCTTATCTTTTCGGGCACGGTATATAGTTCACTGATTTTTAATATTACTTTATCTAACCTTTTCGCCTGTTCCTTGACAAAGCCGACATCATAGTTACTTATATCGGAAATATGATAAAGGTTATTTCCGATTTCCGTCAGTTCTGACATTATTTCATCATACCCATCGGGTGGTCGCTCTTTTGGCAAATACATATTTGCAACCATTCGTATGAATGCGGATTTTGTCATGTTGCATTTTTCTATTGCCCTATTAAGCGTTTCATCCTCATCAATGCTCAACCTTGCAGAAAATGTCTTTGTTCTATTTCGCATACTCGCAGCTCCTTTCGGTTTGGGGTGTTAGGGGTATCCCTTAAAAATTGAATTTGTAATGCCAAATTCAGTGCTTGTTATAACATTAAACATAAATCAGCTTCTGATTTATAACCTCCTCCGCACAAGCCTTCGCATTGTTCATATGTCCAACCCACTCCATTTGGTGCGTTGCCTTATCAGGTGCGGATTTTTCTGCGTCCTTGATAAAACATTCCAAAATCTTCTGTGCCTTGACATCAACATCGTGCAAATGACTGTGCAGCTTTCCGGTAATCATCAAGGCAGTGTATTCGCTTTTTCTGTGCTTTTTGAGATAGTTCCGTCTTGCTCTGCCGTATTTGCCGATTTTATAATTATCATCGGCTGCTGATAAATTCGGAAGATAATAATCTCCGACCTTTGTGTAAGTTCCGCCTTTTTGTTCAAATAATGATTTCATTGTAATTCCTCCTTAAAATTTGTATGTTTGTCCGAATAACCGTTCTATGTATGCGTCATAATCTATGAGCGTTCTGAAAATGCAGCTTGCAAGGTATGCTGTTTCAGATTTTACATCTTTTGCCTGTCTATACACTTCTACGGTCCTGTCCAAAATCTCCGGCATCATCTCATCAAGTAATTTTTTTCGTATTTCTTGATTTGAATATGTAATGCCGTTTACATTTATGCTCGGCTTATTCCACAAAAGCTCCATAGATTTCCTTGCAAGCTGTTTTTCGGTTTCGGTTGAAAATTCCTTATCTCTTTCGGGATGAAAATAACACTCGTCAAGATAATAGTTGAATTTTTCTGTTTCTAAATCCACAACCTCACCTTCTTGTTGTAGTGGTTTTTGATAAATGAATATTGTTAAATGGTTATTGATATATTTATTTCCCCTCTTTATCAGATATGGAGTGGGTATTTAATACGGAGGGAGTGCCTCCGTATTGTGTAGGCAGTGGCTCTATGTGGTAGAGGTTACTCGTTTGATGATTTTTATCGTTTACGGTTTTCCGGTAACGCATCTCTTTTGTGATTAAACCCTTATCCTCCAAAGAAGCTGTTACCTTCCGCACCTGCGATATGCTGATATTGCAGTCTGCTGCAATTTTAGCCGCCGACGGATAACAAGTCATTGTCTTTCTGTCCGCTTTCATCAAAAGATACGCATACACAATAAATTCATACACCGATAACCCACATTTGAATATATCATTTTGCATTGAGAAGAATTTTCCATTCACTGATACCCGCCTTTCTATGTTATAATCTTAAAGTCACCGGCTGATAACCTTTCGTTATCAGCCGTAACCTCCTGTAATTGTTCCAAGAGTGCCTTGCATTCGCATAATATTTTTGTGTCACATTCGCTGCTTTCAAATGCTTCCCGCAGTTTCTTTAATTCAAGAGCCAGCCTGTCGCTTTTATATTTGCCGACAGAAATTTCAACTCGCTGATGCAATAGAGATTTTATAAAATATTCGCCCTTTGGTATGCCGCACACCTTGATTCTTGCTTCAAGTGCAAGCCGTTCCTCCGGCGAAACCCGAAAGCTGACTGTTGTGTTGCGAAATCTGTTTTTATCAAGTCCGCTCATTGCAAATCCTCCCGATATATTTTCTCTAATTTATCCGACAACGCTCTTTGTTTATTTGGATAAATATGTGCGTAAACATTCATTGTTGTTTCCACCCGTTCGTGTCCCAAACGGTCAGCAACTTCAAGCGGTGTAATGCCCATTTCAAAGAGAAGTGCGCAATGCGAATGCCGAATATCGTGGATCCGAATACGCTTTACACCGCTGTTTTTAATGCCTCGCTGCATTTCGTGTTCCATAAAATATTTGGTAACTTGAAATAATCTGTCGGTATTCTCCAAGCAATATATCGAATTCATGTAATCCTTGAGGTCAGCAAGCAAAAAATCGGGAACAGTTATCGTCCGTTTGCTTTTGGGTGTTTTGGGCAGTGTTATTACATCTTTTCCGTCAAGCCTTTGATATGATTTTGAAATGCTGATTGTTTTGTTTTCAAAATCTATATCAGCCGGAGTTAAAGCGAGTAATTCACCTAATCGCATACCTGTCCAAAACAGAGTCATAAACGCAGCATACGATTTCTGTTTATCCATAATACTGTCAATGAATTTATAAAACTCATCTTTTGTCCAAAATTTCATCTCATCAGCCTTGTTTTTACCCATTCCACCGGCTTTGCGACAGGGATTATTCTGCAAGTCATAATATCGGACCGCATAATTGAATACCGCCGTAAGCTGATTGTTAATTGTTCTGAGATATGTTTGCGAATAACCTTTGGAAATCAGCTCATTCTGCCACTTGCGTATATCGGCAGCCGTTATTTTGTTCATACTCTTGCTTGCGAAATACGGCAAGATTTTCAAGTCTATTATGTATTTCTTGTTCCTCATTGTGTTTTCACGGAGGCGTGGTGCCATATCTTCATAATAGAGCTTCAAAAATTCTTGGAAGTTCATATTAAAATCTGCCTGCTGCGATGCAAGAAAATTTCTGACATACTCCTCAGCCTCTCGTTTTGTAGCGAAACCACGCTTAGTTGTTTTTCTGCGAACACCCTGCCAGTCCGTATATCGGAACTGAATTAACCATTTACCTGTTTTCTTATCTCTTTCTGCTTTCATAAAGTAGCCTCCCTTGCATTGTAACCATACCATCGCTTTTCAAAATACCCCTTTGGCACCTTTCCTGCGATTATTATAAATCCTTCTTTCTCAAGTTCATTGTTCAGCTTTCGTATTATTTTATATGCATATCCCATAGATACGCCCAACATATCCGAAAGCTCGTGAGCCGTGATATAAATTTTGTTCTCCGCCATACAAATTACCTCCTTAATTTGTTGTTGCGGTGTCGCTACATTTATATTATAGCGTAGTCGCTACAATATGTCAAGGAGTAATTTTGAATTTTAATAGTTTTGTAACATTTGATGATTTTTGTTAAATGGTATAGACTTTTTTATTTTTATGTGCTATAATAATAGCGACTAAACTACAAAAGGAATGAAATATTATGACTATCGGTGAAAAAATAAAATATTTCCGCACACGCATAGGCATAACGCAAGCAAAGTTGGCTGAGCTTTCGGGAATACACCCCGTGTCCATAAGAAAATATGAAACGAACAAAATGGTGCCGCAGGCTCCGCAAATTGACAGAATAGCGGAGGCTCTCGGCATAAGCTCTTTTGCGATTGCCGGAATTGAGAATAATATACGGCTTGAAACAGTCGGTGATTTTATGGGACTTATGATTATGCTCATAAAGACAAAAATCATATCATTAAACGGCGAAAGAGAAGAAAACGGTATGCTGAACTTCCAAACTGTCAGCGTTGAAATAAATCCGTTTATCTCAAATTTCTTCAATGCAAAAATTGATAGTATAGAGATTTCTGCAAATAAAATCATGTACTACTTAAAATCCGATAAAATATTGAGTGATATTTTGAAATGGGAGCGGATAAATCACAGATATGAAAAATGTGCCGCTGAAATTCACGGCACATCAGATAAAGAGCTTATAAATATTTTGAATAGCTTGAAAGAACAAAAAGAAGTTATTGAGCTTGAACTTCAACACTCGGATATTATGCTTACTGCAGGCGGCGGTATCTCGGTTAAAATTCCGCATAATTATAATTATTAAATGAGGGAGTTATAAATATGGCTTTTGGTAAAGTGATAAAATTATTTTTATTGGACGGAAGTCCAAATAAAAGGTGGATATGTGAACTTTCAAACTGGACGGGCGTAGCCTATAAGATTCCAAGAAATATGGTTAAAGAAAGTGAGAGTAGAGATGAATTATCTTCACCGGGAATCTATTTTTTATTTGGATATGACGATGATAAAGAAAAACCTCTCATATATGTAGGTGAGGCAGAAAATATAATAAAACGATTAAAAGAGCATATTGCAAAAAAAGACAATTGGAATGAAGTTATTGCTTTTATCAGTAAAGACGATAACCTCAATAAAGCTCATATCAAATATCTTGAACACGAATTTCACAGAATTGCGACTGAAGCCGGCAGATATTCAATTGACAACTCTAATATACCAACTAAATCTACTGTTTCTGAAGCAGATCAAGCTGAATTGGAAGAGTTTATATACAATGCTAAAATTCTTGTAAATGCTCTTGGACACAAAGTATTTGAAAAGATTTCCGATTCAAACAATCAGACTCAAGAATCGCAAAAGTTATATCATATGAAATTTGTAAACGGAACTGCCCATTGCATTCAAACTACGGATGGGTTTGTTTTACTTAAAGGTTCGAAGATACATAAGGAATCTGCAAGTTCGCTTGATAAAGGAATTAAAAAGAAAGTTGAACAAAGCAGAGCAGTCGGCGAAATTGTTGATGACACATTGCAAGTGGATAAGATATTTGCAAGTTCTTCTGCGGCAGCAGCCTTTGCAGCTGGATATAGCATAAGTGGTCCGCAGGCATGGAAAAGCGAAAATGGCGAAACATTGAAATCTATTGAAAGCAAAAAAGCATAAAATGTACTCAAAATGTACTCAAAAAGCAAAAACAAACCCCGAAAATCCACTGTTTATGCGGATTTCGGGGATTTTTCTGTTTACTCCCACTCGATTGTTGCGGGGGGTTTGGAGGTTATATCGTACACCAATCTGTTTACGTGTTTTACCTCATTTACTATCCTGTTTGACGCTTTTTCAAGCACATCATACGGTATTCTTGCCCAATCGGCTGTCATAAAGTCGGTCGTGGTGACCGCTCTTAACGCAAGCGTATAATCATATGTTCTGCCGTCGCCCATTACTCCGACGCTTCGCATATCCGTGATAACCGCAAAGTACTGGTTTATATCCCTGTCCAGTCCCGCATTCGCAATTTCCTCACGGAAAATTGCGTCCGCATCACGCAGAATTGCAAGCTTTTCCTCCGTTATTTCGCCGATAACTCTTACTGCAAGTCCGGGACCCGGGAAAGGCTGACGCCATACAAACCGCTCCGGCAATCCGAGTTCTATACCGAGCTGTCTTACCTCATCCTTAAACAAATCACGCAGAGGCTCTATTATTTCCTCGAAATCAACGTGTTCGGGAAGTCCGCCAACATTATGGTGGCTCTTTATCGTTGCGGCATCGCCCGCACCGCTTTCGATAACGTCCGGATAAATTGTACCCTGCACAAGATAATCCACCTTGCCTATCTTTTTGGCTTCGGCTTCAAACACTCTTATAAATTCTTCGCCGATTATCTTTCTCTTTCTTTCCGGCTCGGTAACTCCGGCAAGCTTACCCAAAAACAACTCCTGTGCATTCGCACGCACAAGATTTATATCAAACTGCTGTCTGAACAGTGTTTCTACCTCGTCGCCCTCATTTTTTCTGAGCAGTCCGTTATCGACAAACACGCACGTAAGCTGTTTGCCTACGGCTTTGTGTATCATAACCGCCGCAACGGAGCTGTCCACACCGCCCGAAAGTGCGCAAAGCACCTTTTTATCGCCTATTTTTTCTCTGAGAGCTTCGATTGAACGCTTGGCAAACTCTTTCATTACCCAATCACCCTTACAGCCGCAGACCTTAAACAGGAAGTTCTTAAGCATTTGCTTGCCCATTACGGTATGATTTACCTCCGGGTGAAACTGTACCGCATAAAGCTTCTTTTCTGCATTTTCATATGCGGCGCACGGGCAGGAGTCGGAATACGCCGTAATTTTAAATCCCTCTGGTATTCTTTCTATATAATCCGTATGGCTCATCCAGCAAATGGTTTCATTGCCGATACCGTCAAACAAAAGGCTGTCGGACAGCTTAATCGAAATTTTTCCGTATTCACGGGTCGGAGCGGTTTCAACATTACCGCCCAGGCTGTACGCCATAAGCTGACTTCCGTAGCATATACCGAGAACGGGCACACCGAGATTATATATCTCGGTGCTGTATTTCGGAGATGTTTCCTCATACACGCTGTTCGGACCGCCGGTAAATATTATACCCACCGGATTTTTTGCCTTTATCTCCTCAATATCGGTCTTGTACGATACCACCTCGCAGTATACGTTACATTCACGCACTCTTCTGGCAATCAGCTGATTGTACTGTCCGCCGAAATCAAGAACTATAACTGTTTCGTTGTTCATATTCTCTTATCCTTCCACTGTTTAAATATTTTCAAAGGTATCAAAAAGTCCAAGCAGTGAATTGAGCTCACTTTTCTTGTTCTTTTCAAGCCATTTTTTCTTGTATTCTTCAACCCACGTGTTAAAATCAACATAACACTCGACACTGACGCCAAAGCACTTTGCATACCATTTCGCAATCAAAGCCTTAAAATCAACTGCAATAATCAGTTCCTCCTTAAGTTCCTCTTTTATCGGCATGGTCAGGAATTTATTGCGGACCGCTTTTAATGTATCGATTGCCTTGTTTACATTTTCGGCTTTCGGTGTTTCTTTGTCGGTTTCACCGAAAATTTTTATTTCGTGGTATTCCCACATCAGTTCATACCAGTTTGAACCGGCTTTCAAATCACAGGTTCGGTCTATCAAATCCACTGTTTCTTCGGCGCCGTAGAAAGTTTTTGAAACAAGCTTTCTGAACTCGCTGTCAAACACCGTTTCTTTTCTCCAGCCGATTGCCGCGCCGCAGATAAGTCCGTACATTGCGCACGCAAGGCTTGCAATGTTTCCGTAATCGCCCCAATTTGTGTTAAGAACGCCCTCTGCGCCGAACTCATACCCGTAACCGACGAAGTTTGCTATATTTTTCTCCTCGCCGCTTATCTGTTCTGTTGCCCGATTCCATGAGCTTGTTCCGGGGCATACAATCTGCTTTCTGCCGCAGTCGCTGAATTTTTTAACCTTTTCACGCTCCGGTTCGGCTGAATAATCCCAATTGAGCAATATAATATCTTCGGGCAGTTCGTTTATGTATTCGGGGTGCTTTAACATTATATCGCCCCACATCATAACGGTTTTTCCCTTTGAAGCCACATAGCCCGCAATCTTCTTAACAAAATCGCAGTACAGCTTTGCGGAGTCCTTGCCCTTATTTACGCCATTGCATAAATCAAAGGTTTCGTCACAGCAGATATTGAATTTATCGCTCCTAAAAAGCGGTATGTACTGATCCAACAAGCTCTTTATCAGCTCAAAGCTTTCTTCCTTTAAAGGATTAATCGTATGATGCGCCATACGTTCCATAAAGTGATGCTTCACAGGCTTGTAATCCTCAAGCTCGCATAAGTGCTTGTACTTATCTGTCGAAAGCAAATGATACAAATGCCCGAAAGTCGAAAGCGACGGCACAAGTTCCACAAAATTCTCATAGCAGTATTCGTCAAGCTCAAGAACCTCTTCTTTTGTCATATAGCCGAGGTTTCTTACTTCTTCGTATTCTTTAAATTCATATGTATGCTCGACATAAAGCTGCAGTGAATTAAGCTTATAATCCGCCATTGTATCGACAAGTTTTTTGAGCGTTGCCAATTTCGGGACTTTTCCTCTTGTTGTATCGTGGTAAAATCCTCGGTATTCCATATCGGGACCGTCCTCTATAACGGCGCACTCCAGCTTTCCGCTGTTTTCACTAAGCAAAGCCGACAGCGTTTTTAATCCGTAAAATGCACCTGCCGCTCCCGTGGATTTTATGACTATCTTTTCTTTTCCTATCTCGATAGTGTATTCTTCGCTCTTTTCATTCCCTGCGTCAACATACACTTCAATTCCGTTCGGACAGGATTTTTTGATTTTCTCCGCCGCTCTTAAAAGACGTTCGTCCGCACCGTCCGAAAAAGTCCATTTTATGTCATTAACCGTAATTTCTCCGCCCGTAGGCTGTATATTTTTTACTTTTGGCAATATTATCATTTTCTCGCCCCCCTCTACCTAATTATACAACACCGTACACGCTTTGTCAATCAAAGTATTTTACTGCTGTCAAGAATAATTGTTACGGGTCCGTCGTTTAAAAGTTCAACCTTCATATCTGCGCCGAACACGCCCGTTTCGGTTTTAAGTCCGCTTTCTTTTATATAGGAAACAAATCTTTCATACATTTCCTCCGCCTCTTTAGGGGGCATTGCTCCGTCAAAGGAGGGACGCTTTCCCTTTCGGCAGTCGCCGTAAAGAGTAAACTGCGATATTACGAGAATATCGCCGCTTATATCCGTTACGCTTTTGTTCATCTTTCCGTTTTCGTCCTCAAAAATGCGCAAGCCGAGCGTTTTATCGGCAATATATTTCAAATCCGCATCGCCGTCGCCCTTGCCGACTCCGAGGAATATCAAAAGTCCCTCATCGGCTTTGCCTTTAATCTCGCCGTCTGCTTTGACCGACGCATATTTAACACGCTGTATTACCGCTCTCATATTTCGTATCCGTTCTCCTCTATCACCGTTTGCAGTTCCTCCCACTTTACGAACAATTCCTCAAGCTCCGCATTGAGCTTTTCCGCTTTTTCTGAAAGCTCCGCAGCTTTTACAAAATCCGCCGCAAATTCGGGTTTGAACAGCTCCGTATTTATTTCGTCTATCTTCTTTTCCGTTTCGGCAATTTTATCCTCAGTCTTTTTAAAATCGTTTATGACCTTGCGCTTTTGAGCCTCGAGCCGCTTTTGCTCCTTGTAGTCAAGTCCTTTTTCGGGAGATTTTTCTTCCGCAGCCGTTTCAGCCGTTTTATGTTTTTTTGCAAACTCGTCATAATCGCCCGAAAAACTCTCTATGCCGTCCTCCGTCAGATACATTATCCTGTCGGCAAGGCGGTTTATGAAATAACGGTCGTGCGATACCATAATCATCGTGCCGTCATAACCCTCGAGAGATTTTTCGAGCGCCTCTCTCGAGTCTATATCAAGGTGGTTGGTAGGCTCGTCCATTATGAGCAGATTAAACGAGCCGAGCATAAGCTTTACCAGCTCCACTCTGGCACGCTCGCCACCGGACAGGGTGCTCGTTTCCTTGAACACATCCTCGCCCTTAAACAGGAACACCGCAAGCGCATTGCGGATTTCCGTCTGCGTAAGCAAAGGATACGAGTCCCACACCTCGTCTATAACGGTTTTATCCATACTCAGATTTTCCTGTATCTGATCGTAATAGCCTATTTTAATGTTTGCGCCTGTTTTACATTCGCCCTCCGTCTGCTTGTAAATTCCGAGAAGAATTTTTAAAAGCGTTGTTTTTCCGCAGCCGTTAGGACCTAAAAGAAACACTCTTTCGCCCTTTCTTACAAACATATCCGCATTTTTGAACAATCGCTTTTCCCCGAACGACATACCGAGATTTTCGCACATAATAACGTCCTGACCTCCGCCGGGACACGCCTTAAAAGAGAAACGCATTTCCTTATCCTCCTCAACAGGCTTTACGAGCGTTTTTTCAAGCTTTTCAATCGCTTTGAGCTTGCTTTCGGCTGTTTTTATGTTCTTTTCCCTGTTCCATCTGCGCTGCTGTTCGACAATACCCTCAAGGCGTTCTATTTCCTTTTTGGTATTGCTGTAGCTGCGCTCCTCGGTCAGGCGGTCTATTTCACGCTGTTTTACAAACTCGCTGTAGTTTCCGTTGTATGTTCTGAAGCGTCCCGACTCCATTGAAAAGGTCTTGTTTGTAACCCTGTCGAGGAAATAACGGTCATGCGAAATTATCACAAATGCCGATTTGCAGTTTTTAAGAAATTCCTCCAGCCATTCGACCGACTCAATGTCGAGGTGGTTTGTAGGCTCGTCCAGCAGGAGAAGGTTTGCGTCGGAAAGCAGAATTTTCGCAAGAGCCACTCTTGTTTTTTGTCCGCCCGAAAGGTTTGAAACCTTAAGATTAAACTCCTCCTCGGAAAATCCGAGTCCTGTAAGCGTGCTTTTTATACGGCTTTTGTAATAAAAGCCGTCAAGCTCCGAATATCGTTCCTGTAAAGCCGCCTGGCGTGACACAAGCTGTTCGGTATCGCCGTTTTTGTGTTCTATGTCAAACCGAATATCGTCAAGCTCACGTTCAATCCCACGCACTTCATCAAACGCCGTAAGCATTTCGCCCATAATTGTCTTGTCGCTGTCGGCAAGGGTATGCTGTTTGAGATGTCCTATACTTGCCGCTTTGTTTCTGAAAAACTCGCCGCTGTCACAGTCAAGCTCGCCCGTTATTATTTTGAAAAGCGTTGATTTTCCTGCTCCGTTTATGCCGACAAAGCCTATTTTATCGCCGCTTTCGATATTGAACGAAACGCCCTCAAAGAGCGTTTCGCCGTCAAATGATTTTTTTATGTTGCTTCCGTTTAAAAGTATCATACCAAACTCCGATTATTTCCCTGCGTATGCCATCATAGGCGTAAGCAGGTCTTTTAAAATGCTGTAGCCGTAGTAAAGGTCGGGACACCATCTTCCGCCAAGCGCCTCAAGATTTTTAACACTGCCCGCCCATGAAATAGATTGTACCACGTAAAATCTGTCGTGTGCCTCGCCTATCGGCTTAAGTCCCACATATGCGCCCATATGATTAAAATGCGCTCTTACGCCGTCGTCGGGCGTTGCAAATGTTTCATGATCCTCTGTTCTGTCGCCCTGCGGCGATTTGATTTTTATGCCTGCCCAGTTGTTCATTTCGGGTTTTACCGCACCTGTGTATTTGCCAAATCCCGTTTCTTTAGCCGCCTGCGCGTACAGTATTTCGGGGCGGAGTCCCGAAATTTCGCCGTATTTCCAGTAGATCGGGGCAATATCTATAAATATCTGCGCCGCACCTCTGTCCTGCGCCCACTGCTGTGCCTGCTCGTATGTTATCTGCGCTTCGCCGATAATCGGCGTATACGATTTTTCTACGCCCAAATTCTCCCAGGTAAGATTATTCTTATCCTCGGCCACTCTCTGTATAAACGTACAAACCTCCGCACGTGTCAGGAGCGATTTGGGCTGAATTTTTCCGCCCGTGCCTTTCATATATGCACGTTCAACCGCAATGGAAAGCAGCGTCCTGTATTTGTCCGACACCTCCGCCGCATCGGAAAAATTCGCCTTTAATATTCCGCTGTTTCGTATATTTCCGGTATTAAGTCCCGACGCACGCACAAGCGTTGAGGCAAATTCTTCACGGGTTACCTTTTCATCACCGTTAAAATCCGCCGTTTTATCGGGCATATACCGTGACAGCGCATATGCGTAATCATATTCCCAACTGTCCTTTGAAACATCGTCAAAATCAAAATCGCCCTCGCCTTTCAAATCAAATGCGACAGTAAGTATCTTTGCCATCTGCGCACGTGTCAGATTATCGCCGAGCATAAGGTCGCCGTCGGGCGCACCCTGAACAATACCGTTTTCCGTACAGTATTCTATGCCTTTTTCCGCCCAGGGATACTCCTTGCGCCAATCCGCCGCCGAAACGGACGGCGAAAGCGCTGCAAGCAAAAGCACTGCCGAAATAATTTTTTTTATCATAAAAGTACATCTCCAATCTTATGTGCATAAATCCATTATATTATACAATACTTTTACGCTTTTTGCAAGTTAAATAAACAGCAAAAGGCTGAGCGCTATCACCGCCATACCGACAATAAACCCTATAATCGTAACCTTGCTTTTGTCATACTCACGTGCCATAGGCAGTAATTCTTCTATAGAGATAAAAACCATAATTCCCGCAATTGCGCCGAAAAGTATGCCGAACATTGTATCATTAAAGAACGGGCGCAGTATCATATAGCCGATAAACGCACCTACAGGCTCGCTTATTCCCGACAAAAATGAAACCGCAAACGCCTTTTTCCGACTGCCCGACGAAAAATATATCGGCACGGAAACGGCTATTCCCTCGGGAATATTATGGATTGCGATTGCAACGGCTATAGCTATTCCCAAATGCGGATCACGCAGTGCGGAGGTGAATGTCGCCATTCCCTCGGGGAAGTTATGTATGCCTATCGCAAGCGCCGTTAAAAATCCCATACGCTTAAGAGTTGCCTCTCTGTTTTCTTTTAAGTTGCCTATATCGCCCTCTGCCGACGGCACAAGCCAGTCGATAATGCAGATAAGCAATATTCCTCCGAAAAACGCCGCCGCCGCACACCAAAGTCCGAGCGTGTTTCCCACCGACGCCGACATATAATCTCTCGATTTCTGAAAAATCTCCGCCATAGACACGTAAATCATTACTCCTGCCGAAAAGCCGAGCGAGCCGGCAAGAAATTTTGTATTTGTGCGTTTTGCAAACAGCGCCGCCACACTGCCTATGCCCGTTGCAAGTCCTGCAAGCAGGGTGAGCGCAAACGCCGTAATGACGTTATTATCCATCGGTAATCACTCCTCTCTTTTTCATATAATATGCCGCGGAAAAAGAGATGTGAATGAGGACGATGCATACAAAAAGCACCTGACCGAAGGTCAAGCGCTTTTTGTGTATACGGCAAGTGCCGTATAGGGGAGAAAGATATATTTACACCCAACCGTCCTTACGGACGGTCAACAGGGGGGTAAGCAAATTAAATTTCGTCCTGCAATGCGTCGTATCCATGCTCGCCGGTACGGATTTTTATAACGTCCTCCACATTGTAGATGAACATTTTACCGTCGCCGATGTTACCTGTATACAGCGCTTTCTGAACTGTCTTTACGAGAGTCGGAACAGGAACCTTGCATACTACTATGTCAATCTTAAGCTTGGGCAGCAGCTTTGTATCCACAGCGTTGCCTCGGAAGCTTACGGTATGACCTTTCTGCATTCCGTGTCCGAACACGTTTGTAATAGTAATGCCCGTTACGCCGAGCGCTTCGAGCGATTCCTGAAGCTCGTTGAACTTGTTCTGATTTGTGAGGATTGTTACCTTTGTAATCTTTGCGCCCGGCGTTTCGTTGTGAACTACCGGTACGGCAACGTCCTCGGGAACTGCACCCTCCGGAATCTCCGTTGCTACGCCGTCAGACGGAACTGAAAGCTCTGAATCTGCCGATGCCGCAAAGTCGGGGTATGCGATGTTTCCGTGTTCGCCGATGTCAAGACCTGCAAGTTCTTCTTCACGTGAAACTCTGATACCGATTGTCTTTTTAAGTACGAGCCATACGATTAATGACGTTGCAAATGCGAATGCGCCTACGGCAACGATACCCAAAAGCTGAACGCCCAAAAGTCCGAAACCGCCGCCATGGAGTAAACCGTTTACTGTTGAAAGCGAAGTAACGCCCTCTTTTGCGAAAAGTCCTATGCAGAGTGTACCGAACACGCCGCAGCAAAGATGAACAGATGTTGCGCCGACAGGGTCGTCAATCTTAATCTTATCGAAGAAGATAACCGCAAATACTACTATTATACCTGCAATTGCGCCGATAAGTATCGAAGCTTCAACGCTTACATAAGGACAGCCGCCGGTGATTGCAACAAGACCTGCCAGACATCCGTTTATGGTCATACCCAAGTCAGGCTTGCCGATTACTATCCATGAAGTAATTGTTGATGTAAGTACAGCGGCGATAGCCGACGTATTTGTTGTCATAAGTATGTACATTACGTCTGACGGGTTCTGGAAGCTCATTGTCGAGCCGGGGTTAAATCCGAACCAGCCGATCCACAGTACGAACAAACCGATAACCGCAAGCGACATATTATGTCCCGGTATAGCCTTCGGCTTGCCGTCCTTGCCATACTTTCCGATACGCGGTCCCAAAATCATTGCTCCGGCAAGCGCCGACCAGCCGCCGAGCGAATGAACAACCGTATCGCCGGCGAAATCCTTGAAGCCTAAGCTTGCAAGCCAGCCGCCGCCCCATACCCAGTGACCGATTATCGGGTAGATGAAAAGCGTAAGCACAAACGAGAAAATGATGAACGATACGTATTTAATACGTTCCGCAACCGCTCCCGAAACGATTGTTGCCGCTGTTCCGCAGAACACAAGCTCAAAGAAGAACTTGCCCCAGAACGGAACGTTTGACGTTAATGTGTCATTATAAAAGCTGTTGTCCGCTCCGCCAAGAATGAACAAATGCTCCGTTCCGATAAACGGATTGTCACCGCCGAACATAAGTCCCCAGCCAAGTACCATAAATCCCAAAGAAGATACCGCAAAAACTATGAAGTTTTTTGAAAGAATATTGACTGTGTTCTTTGCCCTTGCAAAACCTGCCTCCACAGACGCAAAACCGAGGTTCATCCAGAACACCAGTATCGCACCGATAAATACCCATAGTGTGTCAATAATCATTGTCGTATCCATTAATACCACTCCTTTTTATTTTTTAAAAACAAAAAAGAGAACCCGAAACGCCTTTTTTTAAGGGCGTCCTTGTCCTCTTGTTTTTGTATTATACGCCGTGCAATACAAAATGTCAAGAAAAAATTTTCGTTTTTTTTCATTTTGTATATTAATTCAGAATTTTGTATTTCACATAAAATTATTTTTAGGTATATCTTCTAAAACTCAATTGAGTTCCTTATCGATTGCCTCTGCGGCGGCTTTTCCCGCACCCATTGCAAGAATAACCGTTGCCGCACCCGTTACGACGTCACCGCCGGCATACACGTGTTCGCGTGAAGTTTTGCCGACCTCGTCGGCAACAATACAGCCTCGCTTATTGGTTTCAAGACCCTTTGTGGTCTTTCTGATAAGCGGATTTGGAGTCTGACCTATGGCAACAACCACCGTATCGACATCAAGCGTTTCTTCACTGCCCGCAATTTCAACAGGACGGCGTCTGCCGCTTTCGTCCGGCTCGCCCAGCTCCATTTTGATAACCTCCATACCTGTTACCCAGCCGTCCTCGTTTCCGAGAATTTTGGTGGGATTTTGCAAAAGCTTGAACTCAATTCCCTCCTCCTCGGCATGGAAAACCTCCTCGGCTCTTGCCGGAAGCTCCTCTCTGCCTCGGCGGTATACGATATATACATTGTCCGCACCCAAGCGCTTTGCGCTTCTTGCGGCGTCCATGGCAACGTTTCCGCCGCCTAAAACAGCAACCTTTTTGCCAACATAGACAGGCGTATCGTATTCGGGGAATTTATACCCCTTCATAAGATTTATTCTCGTTAAAAATTCGTTTGCGCTGTACACGCCGTTAAGGCTTTCGCCCTCGATACCCATAAATCTCGGCAGACCTGCGCCCGAGCCGATATATACGGCGTCATAACCCATCTCGTCAAACAGCTCGTCAATCGTAAGGGTTTTTCCCACGATAACGTTTGTTTCAATGTCAACGCCCATTGCCTTAAGGTTTTCTATTTCTTTCTGAACAATGTCCTTGGGTAATCTGAATTCGGGGATACCGTACATCAGCACGCCGCCCGCCGTATGGAACGCCTCAAACACCGTTACTTTATAGCCGCGCTTTGCCAAATCGCCTGCGGCAGTAAGTCCCGACGGACCCGAGCCGACAACGGCAACTTTTTTGCCGTTTGTTTCGGGTACTTCGACAGTATCCTTAACGTGCTTCATATGGTAATCGGCGGCAAATCTTTCAAGTCTGCCTATGCCGACGCTTTCGCCCTTTATTCCTCTTACGCATTTTGACTCGCACTGCTTTTCCTGCGGACATACTCTGCCGCAGACAGCCGGAAGCGCATTGGTTTCCTTAATCTTTTGGTATGCTTCTTCAAATTTTCCGTCCGCAATAAGCGCAACAAATTCAGGTATTTTTACGCTTACGGGACAGCCCTGCATACAGGGTTTGTTTTTGCAGTTAAGGCATCTTTTTGCCTCGTCAACCGCCATTTCCTCGGTATAACCCGTTGTTACCTCCAGGAAGTTTTTATTTCTGACATTCGGACACTGCTCCGGCATCGGATTTTTGTCCATTCTCATATTCGGCATTATATAATCCCTCCCCAATCATTCACCATGGTTTGTTCTGCCGATACGGCAGTGACCCTCGGCACAGGATTTCTGTTCGTATTCCTTAAACATTCTTCCACGCTTCATTGCGCTGTCCCAGTCAATTTTATGACCGTCAAAATCCGGTCCGTCAACACAGGCAAACTTTGTTTCGCCGCCTACCGTAACACGGCAGCCGCCGCACATACCCGTACCGTCAATCATAACGGGGTTCATACTTACCGTTGTCGGAATACCGTATTTTTCCGTAAGCTTGCACACGAATTTCATCATAACAAGCGGACCTATCGCAATTACCTCGTCAAACTTTTCGCCCGACTGTATTTCTTTTTCGAGCATATCGGTAACAAAGCCTTGATTGCCGTTTGAGCCATCATCTGTAGCGATAATAAGCTTATCTGCAACGAGTTTCAATTCCTCCTCGAGGATAATCAGATCCTTGCTCCTAAATCCCGTTATAACCGTAACGTCCGCACCGAGCTTATGCAGTTTTTTCGCCTGCGGATACGCTATAGCCGTTCCCAAGCCGCCGCCTATTACGGCAACCTTCTTTTTACCGTCGAGCGGTGTAGGCATTCCGAGCGGGCCTGCAAAATCCCTAAGGCTGTCGCCTGCTTCAAGCAAGGCAAGATCCTTTGTTGTTTTGCCGACAATCTGAACAATTATCGTAACCGTTCCCTTTTCACGGTCGTAATCGGCAATGGTAAACGGCACTCTTTCGCCGTACTCGTCAATTCTCAAAATAATAAACTGCCCCGGTTCCGCTTTTTTCGCTATCAGAGGCGCTTCTACCTCCATCAGGAAAATCTGCGGATTGAGCATATTTTTCTTAACTATTTTATATGACATAAATTCACCCCACAAATACGTAAATATATTAATATTGTAACACATTTTTTCTTAACTTTCAATACGTTTTTCGGAATTTTTGCGCATATACATAAGCGGAGGTGTTTTTATGTTTCGTGGAATGAGGCTCAGACAGCGTGAAGTTATAGACATATCGACGGCAGAAAAGCTGGGGTTTGTAAATGATGTTGAAATAAATGAGGTGACGGGAAATATCGAGTCGATAATAGTACCGAAAAAGTATCGATTTTTCACACACATATTCGGCGGAGGGGAGTTGGTTATCCCCTGGGAAAACATTGAGGCGGTGGGGCGCGAAATCGTGCTTGTGCGATTGCCGGGAGGTATATCCGACAGCGGATTGATAAAATAGCCGACAGGCGAAAAAATAATAAATTTTTCTTGAAATACAAAAAAAATTATAGTATAATATAAGCAAATGATGTACGGAAAGGATAAATTACTATGAAATGCCCCTATTGCGGATTTATAGAAAGCAAGGTAATTGACTCACGCCCGACAGACGAAAGCAGTGCCATACGCCGCCGCAGAGAATGTCTTAAATGCGGAAAGCGTTTTACCACATATGAAAAGCTTGAATCGCTGTCGCTCGTGGTTGTGAAAAAGGATCAGTCAAGACAGCCGTATGACAGAGACAAGGTGCTTAAAGGCATAATTACCGCCTGCGAAAAGCGCCCGATTTCGCTTGCGCAAATGGAAAAAGTCGCTGATGATATAGAGAGCGAGCTTTACCAGTCAATGGAACGTGAAATAGACTCTACAACTATCGGCGAAAAGGTTATGGAACGCTTAAAACAGCTTGACGAAGTTGCATATGTGCGTTTTGCTTCGGTATACAAGCGGTTTGAGGATATACACACCTTTATGGCTGAGTTAAAAGGGCTTATAGACGATAAATAATACACTTGGCGATAGGCGGTTTTTCCGCCTATTGCTTTGTTTTGCATTTTTTTGGAGGATTTTTATTATGGAAAGGACTATTGCCGCAATATCCACGCCCATAGGCGCGGGCGGTATTGCCGTAATACGGATAAGCGGTGCGGACGCAATAAGCATTGCGGACAAGGTGTTTTGCGGAAAGGGCAAACTCTCTGACGCACCGTCGCACACGGTGCATTACGGGTTTATAAAGGACGGTGACGGAAACACGGTTGACGAGGTACTCGCCACCGTTATGCGCGCGCCCAAAACCTTTACCCGTGAGGATATTGTCGAGATAAGCACGCACGGCGGAATAACCGCCTCGCAGGGCGTGCTTGACGCCGTGATACACGCCGGTGCATACGTTGCGGAGCCGGGCGAGTTTACAAAGCGTGCGTTTTTGAACGGGCGCATAGACCTTTCGCAGGCGGAGGCGGTAATTGATATTATCAATTCAAAGTCCGCACTTGCAAAAACGAACGCCCTCAATCAGCTTGAGGGGAATTTATCCGCAGAGATAAAGAAAATAAGGGGCGCTCTCGTTCATCTCGCATCACAAATGCAGGTTATAATCGATTATCCCGACGAAGATCTTGAGGACGTAACAACGGAGGATATAAGAAGAATATGCGCCGAAAATCTCACTCTTACTCAGAAGCTTTTAAAAACGGCGGACAGCGGACGGATTATGCGTGAGGGCATACGGGTGTCCATTTCGGGAAAGCCGAACGTGGGAAAATCCTCGGTGCTTAATATGCTCTCTCACTCGGAGCGTGCCATAGTTACCGACATCGCTGGCACTACCCGTGACGTTATAGAGGAATATGTAAACCTTGACGGAATACCGCTTATACTGTCGGACACGGCAGGTATACACGATACCGATGATACGGTTGAAAAGATAGGCGTGGAGCGGTCGTTAAAATCAATAAACGAGGCAGACCTTGTGCTTGCGGTGATTGACGGCAGCCGTGGAACGGACAGTTATGACAAGGCAGTTCTTGAAAGCACAAAGGACAAAAAACGGATTATACTCGTGAACAAATCCGACATTGCAAAAGCGGATATTGAATATATAAAATCGCTGTCGGACGGCAGTGAAGTAATTGAAATAAGCGCCCTTACGGGTGACGGTGCGGACAGGCTTTCAGAGGTTATAAAAAAGATATACAACCTCGGCGAAATAGGCGTTTCAAACGGCACGGTGATAACGAATATGCGCCACAAAAAGGCGCTTGACGCAACTGAGACGGCGCTTTCACGTGCGGTTTCGGCGCTCGATAGCGGTATGCCGCCCGACATTGCGGCGATAGACATAAACTCCGCAATCGAAACTCTCGGCGAGATAACGGGCGAAACCGTCTCCGACCTTATTGTAGATAGTATATTCCATAATTTCTGCGTAGGAAAGTAAGGGTGATACCATGCGTATAGATAAATTTCTTTCGGCTTGCGGCGCTGCAACAAGGAGAGAGGCAAAAAAGCTTATAAAAAGCCGCCGCATAACAATTGACGGCGTATGCGCAAAAAGCGCTGACGAGCAGGTTGATGCGGAAAAGTCCGTCGTTGCGCTTGACGGAAAGGAGCTTATATACAGAGAATTTGTATATATAATGCTCAACAAGCCGCAGGGATATATCAGCGCCGTATATGACAAGCATTATCCCGTCGTGACCGAGCTTATCGGGAGCGAATATTCACATTTTAACGTGTCGCCCGTCGGGCGGCTCGACCTTGACACGGAGGGGCTTTTAATACTCACAAACGACGGAAAATTCAATCATAATATGACCTCTCCGAATAAAAACGTTTACAAAAGATATTTTGCAAGGCTTGACAAGCCTGCGGAAAAGGAGGACATAGCCGAGTTTAAAAAAGGGATGGCATTTAAAGATTTTACAGCCAAACCCGCATTACTTGAAATAACAGCCAACCCGTATGAGGTATTTATTGAAATTGCGGAGGGTAAATTTCATCAGGTAAAAAGAATGTGCGAACGTATAGGCAAAAGCGTGGTTTATTTAAAGCGTGTATCGATAGGCACACTGGTGCTTGACGATACCCTTACACCGGGGGAATACCGCGAACTTACATCTGAAGAATTGGCAAAACTTATCGAAGGAAGATGATATCGGTGGATTTGGAATACGAAAGAAAAATAGGCGAAAACATAAAACGCTTAAGGCAGAAAAATTATTTATCGCAGGACGAACTTGCGGCAAAGCTTCAGATTAAAGGCTGCGACATAACACGAAGTGCCGTGGCAAAAATAGAAGTCGGACAGAGACATCTTTATGCTGACGAAATACGGGTTCTTAAGGGAACCTCTAAAAATTGATTCCCAATCATAATATTTTGCTATTTCGATTATTTTTTCAAAAATCAAGGCAAGAAATAGCCGATTGCCATTGATTCTCGCTAAATA
>Ga0256404_1004871_pt1 | contig 24560 bp, 22 predicted proteins | sample RumenRJG_01DNA_FD_185990 | JGI IMG/M metagenome (GOLD analysis project Ga0256404, IMG submission 185990) | Bovine rumen microbial communities from Lethbridge, Alberta, Canada - RJG_01 | ecosystem: Host-associated > Mammals > Digestive system > Stomach > Rumen | place: Canada: Alberta | collected... | reverse complement strand
AGCTACCAGCCGACGCAGGCCTACCAGCCGACACAGAGCTATCAGCCGCAGCAGCAGACAGGCACAGCCAAAACCGTGACCGGAACGAAGAATTATCTGGCACTCCGAAGCAGTCCCACCCGTTCTGAAGTGAACGAGATCGGAAGACTGCACAACGGAGAGATCTTCTACGTGCTCGACTGGCAGAATAACGGATTTGCCTACGGCTATACCGCAGCCGGAAAGTACGGATATGTCGTTTCCGCGTATCTGAGATAACTGCAGAAAGATCAGGGGGACAGAACCCTGTCAAAAAAGGAGCTGCCTGGCAGCTCCTTTTTTGGCAGGATCTTTTGTTTTGTACTATAATCTGATATGACATCGCAGATGAAATGCTGCGGATGAAACAGCGGAGGTGAACCATGGCACTGTTTGACAATCTTCGCGGGAAGGTCTCGGACGCGGGAAAAAGTATTTCCGAATCCACCAAAGCCGCGATGCAGGAACGTAAACTGAACTATGAGCTGAAAAGGCTGCAGGAATTGATCGAGGATCAGTTCCGGATGATCGGAGCGGCAGTTTATGATGCCGCGGGAGACCCGGAGAAAGAAATGCCGGATTTCTCAGGGGAATGCCGGGAGATCCGGGATCTTTATGAGCAGCAGGTAAAGCTCCAGGCGGAGATCGACCGGCTGAAGGGAGCTGTCAGCAGGTGCCCGAACTGCGGAACAGTTTATCCCGCCGGAGATCTGTACTGCCCGGGCTGCGGAACAAAGACAGGGCAGGGCGGCGTATGATGGATCTCAGGTATGTTCTGAAGGAAAACTGCCCGCGCTGCGGAAAAAAGACGCGGTTCGGGATCCGGTTCTGTCCCTTCTGCGGACAGTATACGGGAAATGACGGTCCCAGGTTCCGGCTGCGCGCGGCGCAGGAGATTCACGAGATGTATGCCGGACAGAACGCGGGGGCAGACATTCTGTCCCCCGGTAAGGAGAAGGCTCCCTCAAAGATGGTTTCTGCGGCAGAAGGGATCGCTAAGGCGGCAGCGCCCATCGGAAGCATTTTCGGAAAGGCCAGGACCGCAGTGTTTGATGTCATGGAACAGGGAGAAGCTGCTGCGGATCCGGAGATCCAGCCTTTTTTCTTCCATATCCGCGATATGGAATGCGGCATACTGGAGATGAAAGGAAGGATCGGGATCGACGGTGAAAATGCCGTGTTTTTCAGGGATTCCAGAGGCGGGTACTTTGAATGCCGCAATCCGGAAGGATTTCTGTTCAACGGGGAAAAGCCGGCAGCGCGGGAAAAATATTATCTCCGGAACGGGGATACCCTGTCATTCACGGACAGAGCCGGCGGCAGGGAGCCGGAGGTCTATGCCTACAGTGTCATGAATCAGAAGGATACGGTCTGGCACAGAACGGAGATCAATGAAACTCTGGGGGATGTCCTTTCCTGCAGCCTGATCCGGGGAGATGCGGAGGGGCTTGTGCATGTAAGCCCCGGCACTCCGGGGAATCCGGTCCGGCTGAACAATCGGGATCTTACTGCGGAGACTGTGCTGAGGACCTTAGACAGAGTGGAGGCTGACGGGCGCAATTTTATCCTGATGCCGGGCGGACTGATGGCGCAGGAAGCACTTTCTCCGGAAGAGAAAAAGAGCCTTGCGCTCTTCGTGAACCATATCACAAAAGACGAGCAGCTGGATATCAACATCCGTGAGCGCACGGCCGCGGTGCCGGGCGGAGGAACAAGGCGCCTGCTCCGGGATATCCGCCTTACGGTAAAGCCCGGCGAGATGGTGCTGATTCTCGGCGGATCCGGCGCGGGAAAGACCACATTTATCAATGCTGTCATGGGGAATGAAAAAGCGGATGCGGAGATCCGCCTCGGCAGTTTTGATCTCTACAGAGATTTTGACAAAGTAAAGCGGATGATCGGTTCGGTTCCCCAGTTCGACCTTCTGCGGCCGAATGATACGGTCCACATGACCTTGAAAAACGCGGCGCAGATGAAGCTTCCGAGGGAGTTTACAACGGATGAAAGGCTTCTGGAAGGAAGGATCATGGAGGTCCTCAGGAAACTGAGTCTTGAAAAGGAGGACTGGTCTCTGGTCTCCAAGCTCAGCGGCGGGCAGAGAAAACGTCTCAGTGTCGCGACAGAGTATATTTCCGACCCGGCCATGTTCATTCTGGATGAACCGGACTCCGGCCTTGACGGATATCAGTCCCGGCTCCTTATGCAGAATCTGCGTGCCATCGCGGATGATGACAAGATCGTCATGGTCATTTCCCATGCGCCGGACCGCACGCCGGAGCTCTACGACAAGGTGATCGTTCTGGCAAAAAGCACGGCGGAAAACTGCGGACAGCTGGCGTTTTACGGGAGTGTGCCGGAGGCGCTTGCCTTCTTTGAGACAGACAGCCTGGAAATGGTCGTCGGCAGGGTGGAGCAGGACCCGGACAAATATATTGAAAAATATCAGCACAGCATGTTACCGGCAGAGGAGGGACAGAAATGAATTACGCGTCGAAGAAGGAACAGATCCGGATCTATGTCGGAAAGTTTTTCCGGAATTTCCTGAATGAGAAGGGGTGGGTCTCGCTGATCGGTGCGCTGATCATTCCTTTTCTGGCCTGCGCGGTGGCAGGGAAAGAAGCTTTCAGCGCAGAATCTGCCACCAGGACAGTAGCATTTATCCTGGTCAGCGCATGCATCTGGATCGGGATCTTCAATTCCCTGACAGTGGTCTGCAAAGAACGTGAGATCATAAAGCATGAGTACCGGGCAGGGCTTGACCTCTCGGCCTACGTTGCGGCCCACATGATCTTCCAGGGGTTTCTTGCGCTGGCAGAGACGGTGATCGTATCCGCGGTGACCTTTGCCGCCTATCATGAGAACATCTCGCATATCGGGAAGGGAGGATCGCTCAGCGTGTTCCGCTTTGCCGGTCTTTTCGTCACCTTTCTTCTCGCCATCTACGCGGCGGATATGCTCGGTATCCTGGTATCGTCCATCGTAAAGAAATCAGAGACGGCCATGGCAGTCATGCCTTTTATCCTGGTGCTGCAGCTGGTCTTCGCGGGAAATATTCCCCTCAGCGAGAATCTGGATTCCGTGTCATATCTGACCCTCAGCAGATGGGGCTACAACGCGATGCTGGACCTCGCGGACACATCACTGAGATCGGGATGGTTTATTAAGGAAGCGGCAGTGCGCTTCCCGACCTGCTGGATCGCCCTGATCCTCTTCACGGCACTCTATGCCATCCTTTCCCGTACATTCCTGAAACGCATCGACCGCGACGTGCGGTAAGGTAAATTCGGCCGTGGCATGCGGTCGGCCGCGACATACGGTAAAACAAAAAAAGGGAGCTGTTTTGCAGCTCCTTTTTCGTGTTTGAAATTCTGCCGATGCCGGATGGCAGTCCGAGCGGTCCGCAGATCCCGCAGGCACAAATTGTTTTTTCGCGGCCGATGTCCGCAATGACAGCATCTGTCTTTCCGCAAAGGTATGATGTGCTCACAAGAAGCTCCTGGAAGGCAGAATCAAGGCTCACAGGAAGGCAAAAATGAGCTCATCGCAGCGAAGGAGGGGTGTCATGGATCCGGAAGAAGACGGCAGGAAGGAGGAAGAAAAGCCTGTCAGTCTTGAGGCAATTCTGGCGATTGAGAAGGCGGTACAGGATGTAAAGCGGAGATTAGAGGAGCAGTCCGGGCAGGACAGAAAGAAGTCCGGCAGAAAGGAACCGGAAAAGTGATTCTATTCGTGATTATCCGCAAGCTGCTTCATGACGGCCAGCATGGCCCGCTGTTCGTCCTCTGAAAGGGCGTGCCAGCAGGAAAGAAGCTCCACCTCCTCTTTCGACAGGGGAGAGGGGCCGCCGCTGAAAAACTCGGAAAGGCTCATGCCGAAGCCCTTGACGGCGATCGCTTCGATCGTGGAGATGGAAGGACGCATGTTTTTGCGAAGCGGGTTCGCGTAGGCAGTCAGCGTATTGACCGGGATTCCGCTGAGTTTGGACAGACGGTACATGGACATCTGCCGCTGTTCCCGCAGTTCGTCGATGCGGCGGAGCACATCGAACTCTGTTTTTTTGCTTTCTGTCCCTGCCATGCGGTATCCCTCCCTGTCCGATCCGGTGACGCCGTGCACTGCCTCCGGCTGAAAACCTGTGTATGCACTTAATCGTAATCGAAAACAGAAAACTCCCGTAGATGGATATAAGCGGTATAGAATATAGTTATTATATGCAGTATAATTTTAAATGAGATTCCGGAAAACGGACAGAGAATCAGATTCAGGGAAAAGGGTCATAAAGTAATCCGAAAAGATAAGGGGGAGTGAAGATGTATTGTAAAAAATGCGGGAAAGAAAATGCAGACGACAGCCGTTTCTGCAAGCACTGCGGCGCCAGTCTGACATCACAGATTCCTTCGCCGGAGCAGCGGACGATGCCGGCACCGCAGCCCGCACCGGCACCGCAGCCGGCACCGGCACCGCAGCCGGCACCGGCACCACAGCCTACAGCGGCATCACAACCGGCACCACAGCCGGGCGTCGGCGGGAAGATGGAGGCTCCTGCCTGGCCGCCGACAAAGCAGGCGGTCATGGAGAGAATGGACATTCGGAAGCCGGAGACAGCGCTTACGCTGGCAGGGTGGCTCCTCTGCATTCTGTGCGTGTTCCCGGCGTATATCTCCGTCACGATCTTCGGCTCAGTGATGGAGTTCGCCCTGATCGAAGGGGATGGCTGCTTCTTCCTGTGCCTCGGGATCGCGGGCGCTATTACGATGTACCTGAAAAAGGAGAAGGCGGTTTTCGGAATTGCCATCGCGACGGTGGTCCTGGCGATATTTGAAATCTTCAATTTTTCCGATAAGCTGGATGAACTCGGCGGATTCGGGAGTCTGATCCGAAAAGGCGCGGGATATTATCTCATGGTGCTGGGCTGCATCTGCCTGATTGCAGGCACTGTGATGAAAGAAGTGAAAAAGAGACAGGGAGGAAAAGCAAATGTTCTGTAATCACTGTGGAAGCCAGATCGATGATGACGCGATGTTCTGCCCGGTCTGCGGGAAAGCGGTAACGGGCGGAGAAACTGCCCAGGTTGCCGGCGGAACCGCACAGCCCTCCGGTGGAGCTTTCCAGCCGGTTGGTACAACTTCCCAGTCGGCCATCGGAACTCTTCAACCCCCTGCGGCAAAGAAAAATTCCCCGCTGCCGCTGATCCTGGGAGCAGCCGGCATTGCAGCGGCAGCAGCGGCTGCATTTATGCTGGTGGTGGTTCCCATGCAGAACCGGAAAAAAGCCTTCGAGGTAACGGATGCTTTCATGAAGGCGGTCGATGCCGGAGATTTCGACGGCGCCATGCAGTACTTTTCGGAGGATATGAAAGACAGCCGCATTGAAGGATTCCGGGAGATCGACGACGGGATTCAGGAACTGATCAAGCCTCTGGACGATGCAGGCCTGAAGGACAGTGATCCCGTGAAATACCGGGAAATCTCCGACGCGGCGGAGGACTTTAAGAAGGCGGTGTTCAACAACCTCGTCAGAGAATACAGCCTGAAGGAAAGCGATATCAAGGCAGACCGGACACAGGCGAGTGCCCCGGTCAGCGTGAAGATCATCTCTGACATCAGCTTCGACGATTATCTTGACGAGGAGATGACGGAACAGCTTTCCATGGCCTACATGAGCGCCAACATGGATAAAGTCCTGGCCTATGCCTTCTCGGAAGACGATGCGGCCCTGGAGGCCGATATGCTGAAGACCATGTATCCTGCGATCCTGAAGGCTGTGAAGACTGCCTTCGAAGAGTCTCCGTCTTCGGAGGAGCTGTGGACAATTCACTCCGCGAAGGTGGGAGACGAGTGGAAGATAACCGGACTGACTTCGGAGACTGTGAAGAAAGCTGAAAAATCAACGGACGCCGAGATCCGGCAAAAGAAGCAGAAGATCCTTGCGGAGATGATCAGTGATATGACCGCCCGCATGGGCAATACTTCTGCCGCCTCGACATCCTCGGGAGTCCAGTCTGCGGCTCAGTCGGATTCCCAGTCCGCAGCACAGCCCTACGATCAGTCTGCAGGCCAGGCTGCGTCCCAGCCGGCAGCCGGAACCCAGGGGCAGCCGGCATCGGCCGCGGGAATCGATGATTTCCTCGGAAGCTGGACCGGCGTCAGCGGACGATGGGGCATCGATATCGCAAAGAGCGGAAAGAATGAAGTCAGCATCTCCTATTCCGGATCACTGGGAGCGGACTCCTATGAGGAAATGACGGCACAGGGCAAGTGGGACAACGGACGCATCATCTATGGGGAAGGAACAAAAAGTATCTACGAGTACGATGACGGCAAGGACGACTTTGTACAGACGGAGATCTGGAAGGGGTACGGAGCCCTGACCCTGAAGGACCGGAACTTTGATCCCGATTCCACGGATAAAAGCGTTCTGGCCCCGGCCGGAGAGGAGTTTTACGCGGCGTCCAGGTATCTGGTCTGGGAGAGCGAGGAAGCGCCGGTCTGGAAGCAGCCGGAGCAGACGCAGCCTGCACAGCAACCGGCCGTATCCGCTGCATCCACGTGGCCCGGAGTGGAGCTGAGCGCCGATGAAGTGCAGCAGTCCATCCTGGATGCAAGGCTGACGGCAGACGGGTATATTCTGCCGGAAGCGGACAAGGCCTATATCAGCAGAGACTATCTGCAGTATTTTTCCCAGGACGATCTGCGTCTCGCGGTCAATGAGATCTACGCCCGGCACGGCAGGCGGTTCAACAGCGCCGATCTCCAGAACTATTTTGACCAGAAGACCTGGTACCAGGGCACCATCGCCCCGGAAGCCTTCGATGAATCCGTGCTGAACGCCTTCGAGAAGGAAAACGCAAAACTCATTGACAGCATGCGCAGCCGGTAAAGCGGTCAGGTCTTTCCGGAAAAAAGGACCGGAAGACAGAATAAAAAGAATGAAAAGGGCGGAGAACCGGAAGGCAGCTCCGCCCTTTCTTACAGGACAGGATGGCCACTGATGAAAAGAAGTTATTATGTTTATGTAGATAATAAACATAATGAGGTATAATTATATTCGAATATCAGGAAGAATTGCACAATATTGGGAAACGGCTGCTCAGATGCGCGGACAAGATGCATCGCTTTGCGCAGAAAGGGCTTTCCGGCAGAATAGATTCAGTGTGGGAGAAGATACATGTTCGAAGACGAGAAAGGCGATAAGATTGTCCGCGTGCTGCAGATATATGCAAAACTGGCGGACGGCTACATCGTCAGCAAAAGTGAAGAAGCCCGGAATTACGGCGTGAATGAGCGCAGTATCCAGCGGGATATCGACGATATCCGGAACTTTCTCGATGTGGACGCAGAACGGACCGGAATGGAGAACACGGTCGTGTATGACCGGGAGCAGAAAGGATATCGTCTGGAGTCTCTGTACCATATGCGGCTCACCAACAGTGAGGTCCTGGCACTGTGCAAGATTCTGCTGGACAGCAGGGCATTCACCAAAACCGAGATGACAGAGATGCTGGACAAGCTGATCACCTGCTGCGTTCCGGAGAAGAACCAGAAGCTGGTCAAGGACCTGATCTCCAATGAAGCGTTTCACTACATCGAGCCGCGGCACAAGTCCGAGTTCATTGACAAAATGTGGGATATCGGGCAAGCCATCCGGAACAGCCAGTATATCGAGATCAAGTATCAGGGAATCCAGGGCAGCACCGTGAAGACCCGCAAGCTGAAGCCGGTGGCCATCATGTTTTCCGAGTTTTACTTCTACCTTGCGGCATTTATCGAGGATAAGAAGGTGCGGGAGAACTTCAGTGTCCTGGATGACGCCTTCCCGACCATTTACCGGATCGACCGCATCCAGGGGCTGAAGGTTCTGGATGAGCACTTCTACATCCCCTACAAGGACCGGTTCGAGGAAGGCGAATTCCGGAAACGGATCCAGTTCATGTACGGAGGAAAGCTGCGGCGGGTGAAGTTCAAGTACAAAGGCTATTCTGTGGAAGCAGTATTGGACCGGCTGCCCACCGCGAAGATCCTGCATGAAGAACCGCTGGCAGAGGACCCGAAACGGACAGAATATACAATCTCCGCAGAAGTGTTCGGGGATGGGATAGATATGTGGCTGAGAAGCCAGGGAGACTATATAACGGTACTATGACAGGAGGAACGATGTCAAAAGCCATCAGACATTAGGTACAGTACGGAGTATTTCGGTCGCTTACCATCAATGATGTAGGACTGGATGTTCTGAAGCAGAGCAAACGAAAAGGCGGAAGAAGGCGTCGAAGAGGATGCCGAGGAAGATGATGATAGTGAGACGAGTGGAGGGGACTGAAACATATAATAATTGGCTTTAGAAGTATTTAAGTACTTATCAACGAGAGGAGAGCACATGGATCGTTACGATTATATTCTTAAGCTAGATGCGGACAGTTTTCCGGAAATCAGACCGAATGAGAGAGAAGAATATGCAAAAATTCATGAAGAGTTTGTTGCCGATTATGCGCAAAAGCCGGAAACGCAAGAGTTTGACGAATGGTTTTGCCAGTCTTTAAAAACCAAAATACCCGAGCTTTCCGATGAAAAGGCAAAAGAAATCGCAAATGAAATTTTATCGGAGATCCGAATCAATAGCGCTAAATTGGAATCATTGCAAGCTGCCTCTCAAAGAGGAATCAGTAAGGAAACGTGGTTTGCAAGAGAAATAAAAAATGCGACATCGTCTTTGAGCGGTCATCAGGCTGCAGTATATCTGCAAAATCTTGATAATGCTGTTAAGCATGCAAATGAAGCTTTGACAGATACAATAATGACCAAGGCCGGCACTGTCAGCATGAATCCAAATCTGGACGGGTACATTGCGGAGCAGTATCATGCCCAGACTTTTAATTTAAACGCAACTGCAAAAGGAAGTCATTATCGGGCGAGGGTCCTGTCACCTGACGGCGAGAGGTACACTAAAAACTCCGTGGACATCGTAATTGATGAAGTAGCGGAGAATGGAGACACAGTCAGGAAAAATGTATGCAGATATCAGTCTAAGTACTGTAAGGATGCAGAAACGACTCAAAAAGCGCTTCAAAATGGTGATTACAGAGGACAGCAGAAGGTGGTGCCTTCTGATCAGCAAGGAGACATAAATGTAAAAACAACAGATCATCTAGAGGCACCGGATGGCTCGGCTTCCAGCAATCCCATGACCAAAGCGCAGGCAAAAAAGCTGCAGGAGGATGCACAGTCCGGGAATTGGAATGACCTTGACTGGAACGAGTACAAGCTTCAGGATGTTGCCGTTGGAATAGGGAAACAGGCTGGAAGGGCAGCTCTTTTAGGCGCCGCAATCGGAATGGGAATGTCTATCGTCAGACAGGCTGCTTCAAACGAAGGCATGGTAAGAATAGACGAAACCGTTATGGACGGTTTAAAAACAGGCAGTTCCTTCGGTATAAAGGCAATCATTGCGGGTGCCTTAAAAGTAGCATCAGAGAAGGAACTGATCACTATTATCCCGAAAGGAACGCCTGCAGCTGTTATTGCTGATATTGTACACGTAGGAGTGGAAAATGTTAAAGTTATTTCCCGAGTAGCCAAGGGCGAACTGACTATTGAAGAAGGCGCAAATGAGATGGAGAAAGTAACAGTCTCCACAATTGCGGGAATTGCGACAGCAGCGGAAGGAGCGACGATTGGCGCAAATATTGGAGCTTTTGCAGGCCCGATTGGCGTAGCAATAGGTGGCTTTGTTGGCTCGGTTGCAGGATATATGATTGGCTCCGGGATCACAGAGAAAGTGGTTTCTACAGTACAGCGTTTCCGCAAGAGGGTCTTCAAAGCAGTAAGAGAAGAAGCGGAATTACTTGCGGATGAGGTGAGATACAGTGCTGCAGAGAGAAGAAAATGGTATGCTGCACATCCGCTGCTGGCATAATAACGGAAAGGCAAAGGATTATTCATGGAAGAACAGGAGAAAAGACAGAGGCGCAACCGGGATTTCCTTGTAAGCCTTATGTCATATACGGAAGCATTGAGACCAATTATTTATGTGGAGAACTGCTTTGAGTCGAGAGAAATAGATCCGATTATAAAAAAAATAGCTGGTTCAAAAGCAAAAATAATAGAATATAACTCAGCTCTTGGAATGGTTGATTTTAAAACGAAATCTCCATTGTTAGAATGTGACCTTGAAAGTTTTCTTCGAAAAACAATGGATTATGGATATCCTGAAGAGGGGGATGATGAATACAGTAGTAAAAGAGTGTTTCTTGTTTTAAGAGACACGCGGGAAGAATTATGTGGCAGGAAGGTGACAGCACTTTTAAAGATTATCGCGGAAAGAAATTTCCGTGATGAAATGTATTATTGTACAGTGTTTGTTATTTCTTCAAAGCTTCCGGTTCCTGAAGAGATTGAAGAATTCATAACTATCGTGGACTATCCCCTGCCTAAGGATACGGAAATCGTAGATGTAATCAAGGATTTCAAAGATGATTACAACATTGATATTTCTGAACGGGATATTGATGAGATTTCGATATCCTTTAAAGGATTGAACAGTTTTCAGATTAGACAGATACTTGGGACAGCATATCAACGGAAGGGCGGTCTCAGTGTTAATGATAAAGAATTGATTCTTGAAGAAAAGAAACAGTTTATCAAAAAATCAGGAATGTTGGAGATCATCAATGTCAAAGAGAAAGTAGAGGATATCGGTGGTCTGGAAGAACTGAAAAAGTGGTTGGAGAATAAAGCAAAGGTTTTCAATCAGCTTGATCAAGCACTGAAATATAAAGTTGATACGCCCAAAGGCGTAATGATCCTTGGTATGCCCGGTTGCGGGAAAAGTTTAACTGCCAAAGTAACTGCAGTAATGTTCAAGGTTCCGCTGGTACGTCTTGATATCGGACGACTTCTGGGGAAGTATGTAGGAGAGTCAGAAGGTAATATGCGGAAAGCCCTTCAGCTTGCCGAGGCTATCAGCCCTTGTGTCCTGTGGATCGATGAACTTGAAAAGGCATTTGCAGGAGTTGGTGGCAGCGGAGGAAGTGACATTACAACACGGCTTTTCGGACAGTTCCTCACCTGGATGCAGGAAAAGGAAAACACCGTGTTCATCGTCGCCACGGCAAATGATATTAGTAACATTCCACCTGAATTTCTGAGAAAGGGCCGCTTTGACGATATTTTCTTTGTCGATCTTCCTACAAAAGAAGAACGAAAAAAAATCTTTGAGATACACTGCAAGAAACGCGGGATAACTCATTTTGGAAACAAAGAAACAGATGTGAATCTGGATCAGTTAGTGTCAAAAACGAAAGAATACAATGGCGCTGATATAGAAGGGGTTATCAAAGAGGTAGTTGAGAATAGTTTTGTAAATGAAAAATCTGCTATCACGACAAATAGCTTTACAGAAGTTATAAATAATACAAAGTCCATTAGTCAGACGCTCGGAAAGAAAATAGAAAGCATTAAAAGTGCGGTGAAAGATATGGATATAAGATCCGCGAGTAAACCTGACAAATAGGTGGAAAAGGCAGAGCCATGGCAAGAATACGAATGTACAACTTGATGATGCGTGATGAGACTCAAATCATTGACCTGGAGGATTTAAGGGAGTATTTTGATTTGGAGTCAGTGCTTGAATATTATAAAACGAATCAGCTTTATGAATGGCTCAGGTCAAGAGGGTATTCGGAACAGGCAAATAAAATAAAAGAGTTAAAACCAGACAGCTCAGATTTTGAAGCCAGATTTTATTCAGCACTGGGAGTCGAGAAAAAGATTGGTTTAGAAAGTCGTTCTCTTGAAAAACTCAATCAGGATTTTGTTACAATGCATTCCTGTTTGTCGGAAGAAGGAAAGACGGTGTTTAATACCAGAAGGAAACAGGTCGCAGAAACATCTGATGAAGCAAGAGCTTTGGCAGATGTATATGATACTATTTATTTACTAGAAGGAACATATAATGTCGAACTGAAAGAAAAGAACACTCAGTATATTGGAATCGGTAAGAGAGATTCCGTCATTTCCATAATTATTGAAGGTTCATTTTTTAAAAATGACATCGCGGCGTTATTTAAACATTGTGAACTACAGAATAAAGAAGCGTATGATAATTATCAGACAGAAAGCCTCAAGCAATATGAGAAGGAATTAATTGATTATCTTAGAATGAATCCCAAAGGGACTACGCTATCAAGTAATCTTATGAACAGATCCGAAGATTTGAAAAAAAGAGGCTTTGATATAACAAAGATAGAGGAAAATGCGAGGAATATAATTAATATTCCTATGATGAGAATTAAAAATACTCGTACACGGCAGGATTATAAAGGAATATACAGAGTAGTTCAGAAAGTCGATGGCTTTGAAAAAGGAGATTTTGTCACTTTAATTTACAAGAAGGGAACGTACAAAAATGAAGGAAAAGTAGAAGACATTAAACAGGTTGATGTAGGAGATAAGGTAGAAATAGAGGTGACGGTCGATTTTAACTATATCAATCTTCCATTGGAGTCGGATGTGGCAGGTTACTTGGTTAAGGGCCACAATATAACTGTTGGAAATGGGATAATGGAGATAAATAGTACTATTGGCATTGCTTGTGGCACAGAATTAAAGGGAAAAGTAGATGAGGGCTTTTTTCATCTCGGTGAAACAATCAGTGTTGTATATGATGACAACAGTATAACTAAAGCAGAAATAAGCTCAATAGAAAACCGGGCAGGAAATAAAGTTAATTTAGTAAGAAAAAATGATAATGCTTCAATCAAATTAAAGAGTGAAGATTCATCTCTGTATTCAAAGGAAATTATAGCACTTAAAAAGAAATCGGAATGGGAGGAACCCAGGTATTAAACACCTTCAGTTTTGCTTTCTCTATCTGCTGTAGTGAACAGAATAATAGAGGAGGGAATTTTTAACAGCCTTTATGAATTAGTCTGACTCTTAAGAAGATGAAGCAAATATATTATATATTATTAATATAATCATAAACCGTTTATTTGAACTGCGGTATAAATAATACTGAAAACATGAATATGCTTCAGATGTTTTTCACAAGTTAGATATAGAAGAAAGAGAAGAAACTCATTTATGGATAAGATATATAGGATCGGTTCATTTAATCTTAATAATATCGGAATCGGTTCATTTACCAATTCTAGAGATCTAGTAAAAATAGCCAGCATTATACAGGAAGAGCGGTTAGATGTAGTAGCACTTCAGGAAGTGCTGTCAGAAGGGAAAATTTTTACTAAAAATGATGTGCCTTCCTCAATCGCAAAGTCAAGTATTATTACTTATTTAGGTGGACCAAAACGATGGGGATTTGAGTGGGCGTACAGTGGTGATGAGAGCCCGAGACATGAAGGGTATGCTTTCTTGTGGAATAAAAAAAGGTTGAGATTATCGACCGCCAAAGTAACAAGAAATGGGGTGACATTTGAACGTATTTACTATCCTAGGATGATTCCATCGTATGGAGACAACATGAAAAGGAACCCTTATTTTGCAAGGTTCACCCCACAAGGCATGCCCGGAGGATCCTCATTTGAGATTAGACTCATCTGTGTTCATACTTATTTTGGGGCAAAAGATAAAAACAAAGAAATAGATGTTTTGCTTCAAAATATTTATCCCAAATTAGCAGCTATGAATTTTCAAAATGGATATACAAAGTATACAGTGCTTTTAGGGGATTACAATGCTGAATTAGTAACAGATAAGAATAAAGCGTATGTTGAACAAAGAAATGAGTATAGGGCAAAAAATAATATAAGAATTCCGGATGTAATTAAAACCGACGGAGAGGGATGCGTTTTTTCAAGTAAATATGGCGTGAAAGTAAAAACTGTACAAGATCAGCTAACTACTTTGAAAAAGAAAGAGAATACGGAGGAATTTGCTGACAGAGGTTATGCCAGCAATTATGATCATTTTTCTTACGATGAAAATCAAATTGGACATGTGGTTAATGGGGAGCCTAGAAGGATAGATGCAGTAAGATTATATTGTGGGGATGATTTCGAAAAATATTTTAAAACTATATCGGACCATATACCGATTGTTATGGAACTGAAAATTAATTAAGGAGGAGTATAAACATATGGCAGAAAAATATAAAGAAAGAATAAAGGAAAAACAAACGGAAGCTAAAAAACTAATGACTTCTGAACAGATGGATAATTGTAATCTTATTATTCATACTGCTTCTTTAGCTGCAGGTGCAGGAGCGTTTGTTCCGGTTCCCGTTATGGATGCAATTCCTATTGGTGCTGCTCAAATAACAATGGTTGTGTCTTTAGGAAAGGTTTTTAACCAAAAAATCAGCGATACCGCAGCACAAGCAATAATTAAAGCTGCAGGATCTACACTTATTGGCAGAAGTTTGGTTAAATTAATTCCTTTTATCGGCTGGTCAATTTCTGCAGCTGTAGCAGCTGGAATAACAGAGGCAATCGGATGGAGCTCTGCAGTTGATTTTGCAAAGCAAGCAAAAGGTTTTGAAGATAATACATCTGATGAACAAAGGGTTCCCGTTGATGAGGATAATAATGAACCGCAAACAGAAACAGGTGAACAAGAGCAAAAGAATTCAGAGGATGAAACTCTGGCTGATGATTTTGCAAAAGTATTTGACGGAGATGACGAATAATGGGCAGTAATGAAATTAAACTGATTGAAGATGAATTTAACACCAGTAAAATACCGATAACAAGAGATCAGATGCAGGCTGCTTATGCATTAAATCTTTGCGCTGTTTCTGTCTCTCAGATTATTGACTACGATGACATAATTGTTCTGGAACAGGAATATGAGACAATATTGAATAATTTGAATCTTGAACACATGCCTAAGGACGAGGCGCTGCTTGACATTATAAAGAATCTTTTGGAAACAATTGCTTTTTTCCGAATTCAGGACGGCGAAAAAAGATTCATTGAAAAAGATTATCAGCAGAAAATGAAAAATGCAATTTGGAATGCAATGCCTAATCCAGGTGCTCTGATTTCTACTGGATTAAGTAAAGGTGCTGTCGGGCTTACAGTTTCTTTAGCGGCATCTGTTGGAACCGCTTATATGAACTATAGGAAAAACAGGGCTGAATACCAGAATGAAAAGGAAAAACAGTATTGGGAATTGAAGAAAGCTGCCATGGAACAGTTTCAAACCTTACAACAACAGCTTTTTGAAACTTCATGGAGATTGGCAGAAAAATATAAGTTTCCAGATGCTCTAAGACTGACTGAAAAACAAATTAAGCAATATGATGCTATTTTAATGGATGATGACGAAGTCAGGAAGTTTGAAAGACTTGATTCTATCAAGCATAAATTTGCAGCATATCCCCCATTTTGGTATTTTTTCGGGAATACTGCTAATAGCATATCAACTAGTGAACATTACGGATTAGATAATAATGAAAAAGAATACTACCATGACTATGCCAGGAAATGCTTTGAATATTTTAGTGAAATAAATAAATATGACTTATTGAGAGAGGACGGCATAACAGCATCTTGTTATCTTGAATACATTGATTTTTTAGATGTCAAAAACGATAAGGAACTAATTGAAGAATTGTTGGAAAAAGCTGTTAGATCAGCTGGGAATTCTTTAGATACTCTTCAGCTTTGTGCTATTTCATATATGAAAATTAACGCAATGGATAAGGCTGCTTATTTATTACGTCAGTTGGTTAACGAAAAATATAATGAAGTGACAAATGCCCAGCTTTTGAGCTCTATTTATGTAAATCAATACATTAAAACAAAAAAACCGGAGATCAGCAGCTCATATAAACTTTTGGGCTCACGTGTTAACATAAAATATCTGTTTCCGCTTTCTGATAATATGAGAAAGCCGGATCCTAATGCTTTAGAAGAAGAATTTGTTGAGGCGCAGCGTAAAATCCTTAGGACAAAGTACAAGCTTGTTATTAAGGATTTTATAAAAAAATACGAAGCAAAAATTAATGGAATCATTCCAATTCCAGACGCTCTTGAGAAGCAAGTTCCAGATGAAATATATGCTAATAAACTCTCTATCCGGCAGGAAAGAATAGATCAGGTTCAGCTAGTACTCTATAGTGGAACAAAAGGAGACAGATATAGAGCTTTTGTTCAGAATATTTCTTATTCATATGAGGTTCTCGAAGTTCTCAACAAGATGTTTGCTTCAGTTTGTATGCTGGAGTGTATGCAAGACGAGTACTGGCAGCTTAATCTGCAAGAGGAAATAAGTAAAGGAATCCAAAGCATTCGTGAAAAACTTCAGGAGAGCGATCGGAAGTTAAGCGATTTTAATGAAAGAACATATGCAGATATTCAAGATATTACATTGAAAAAACTTACGGGTGATTTTTTCGTTGATTTAGCCAAAAGAATTAAGGAGTCTGTAGATTCAAAAACAGAAATGAGAGACTTTGCAATTGCGGAATTAAACCTTATAGAATTCTGTAAAAAAGAAGGTATCAAGGAACCGGAACTGTTATATGCGAGTAAAGACGATATTGCTGAGAATGAAACACTCTCTATATATTTTACGCCTGATTTAATTGGGAAATCTACAATTAAGCAGAATGAAAGAATTAAAAAGAACTTAGCAATGATGAACGAAATAAATAATAGCAGGGAGGATATTATTCTTAATGTAAATGATATAGAGTTTTATACACAGGAAGATCCGAGAATGAACCGATACTTCTATAACCAAAAATTCAAGGGATTCAGACCAAAGACACTCGCAGTACTTGATGACAGGACAAAAGGTGACAGGGATTTGCTGTTTACAACAGAAGGCCTGATGCCGGTAATAAAAGGAAAAGTGAAAAAAGTAGTTCCATATGACAGAATTAAATGGAGTGAGAATACAACAAAGAAAGAATTGATTATGGGAGTAAAGTATTCGAACAACAATTTAGAAATGGACAGGCTTTATGAACTTATTAAAAAACTAGCGGTTAACGAGTCTAAAGACGAATAAATTTTATGATCTTATCGCATTCCCTTAGTGGAGCGAGGAGATTAACAGATGTTAAAGGCAAATCTGGAAAAACGGACGGAGGAGAAAATATTTTCTCTATGGTTGAAATTATGACTATAGAATGGGATTAATATACAAAATAAAAAATAATCAAAGGTAATACGGAAATCCTGAAGCCTGTATACAATTATAAAGCAGGTGGGGATTAAATATAGAAGGACAACATCTGTCACTTTGCTGTGATATAAATGGTTCTGCAGCGTGAGAAAAACAGGTATCATGGCAAGGACAGGGAGGACGAGGCATGTACGGTGCGATTCTTGGAGATATGATCGGGGCGCCCTATGAGTTTGACAGAGGCGGTAAAACAAAGGATTTTCCTTTGTTTGGCAAGGAAACGGATTTTACGGACGATACGGTTATGACGGTTGCTATTGCGGAAGCACTGATGAATGTCAGAGAGCGGAAGCTGGAAAACGACGAATGGATCATGAAGAAGCAGCTGGAAAAGTGCCTTCGGCACTGGGGAAATGAATATCCGTATGCCGGTTATGGCATCTCGTTTTCAAAGTGGCTGAGAGACAAAAGGCTTGGGGCGTACGGAAGCTTTGGAAACGGTTCCGCCATGCGGGTATCCTCAGCCGGATGGCTTTATCCGGACCTTGAAACTACGAGGAAGATCGCTCGATGGACATCGGAAATCACACATAACCACCCGGAGGGGATCAAAGGCGCTGAAGCAGCAGCGTCTGCTGTATTCCTTGCAAGGACCGGACGCGGAAAAGAAGAAATCCGCGAGTACATCACCCGCGAATTCGGATATGACCTGAGCCGTACCTGCGATGAGATCCGGCCGGAGTACCATCATGTGGAGTCCTGCCAGCAGACCGTCCCTGAAGCTATAACTGCCTTCCTGGAAGGAACCGATTTTGAAGATGTGATCCGGACTGCGGTGTCCCTGGGAGGTGACTGCGACACGCTGACCTGCATCGCCGGAGGCATCGCGGAAGCGTTTTACGGTGTGCCGGATCAGCTGATTACGGAATGCAGGAAGCGGCTGGATGAAGATATCGTGAAAGTTGTTGACCGCTTCTATGAAATCGTTGGGGTTTTCTGACGATATTCTATCAGGAGGAGAAAAAGCTGAGACTGAAAACATAAAATAAACAGGAATGAACAAAGCGGGAGGAAACATCTCCCGCTTTTTATTGTCAGAATGACACATTCTGTCATCTAATGCGGGTATGATCTGCATACCCGTAAATCCGCTCAGGCATTTAGGGCATCGTCCGGGCTGCAATAGATAACGCACCTTGACAATTAAATATAGAGGATCCGAGAGTCTCCCGGACTTCGGGCTTCACCGGAGAAGTGACGCATTCAGCGCACCAGGGTGAAGCTCTCCGGGAGGCGTCCGCCTTCAGAGGGGGAAAACCGGATCAGGAAGTTGGATTCATAATACTGTTTACTGTAAAGGAGGGTACGGATGGAGAAGATCAAAGTATTTTTGCTGTTGCCTGAAAACAAAATTCCCGCGGCGGCTCTTGTCAAAACGGTGTTGGAATGTCTTGCTGAGCAGAATGTTGAGATCGATGATTTCGCAACTGGTTCTGCCTACAACATGCCTGTATACCTCCTTGGAGAACTCGCAGAGTGTGAAGTGGCGCCTGTTGTTGTCGCTGCAGACGCGGATGAATCAGGACTTAAAATAGGGGCGATCGCTGCCAGTGAATCTCTGGATCTGTTATGTGACCGGCTTGAAGCAGCAGAGAACGGCAGCTCCTTCGATATCGCAGCAGAGATCTGCCGTGAAAAGGGACAGATGCGTTAAGGACATCAGAACAATAGAACTTACAGGAAGGCAGAGGATGCATGCACCGGTTATGCGCACAGGAGGGATTGTATGAACAAAGAGATCAATGGTCAGGTCGTAGATGTGCTCGATTCCTGGGGAAAAAACATTGTGGAGTATCTGGGTGAACTGTATGAAAGATCGGCATCCGGCAAAGATTTTTATGTACCTGGCTTGCCTTACGACCACGATAAGGTATATCGATGCAGGTTGTCGTGGAAGTTAGAGGACTATCTCAGCACGAAAACAGAGTGCGAGAACATTTTCGCGGATCTCCACACGATTGCGGCCAGCCTGGCTGACTGGGAGGAGAATGCTGTGCCGGAGGAGGAACGGAGATTTGATCTTCCGGAAGTTGAAGAGACGTGGCTGACATATCTTCAGCCCTTTGATGGAGAGGATAACATTCCGGATGATGACGACTTGCTGGATCACAGAGCAGACTTTGACAAAGAAGCAAGAAGCCGCCTGGGAGATTCAAAGTTCGCACTTGATGAGATCTTCGCGGCAAGAATCCTGGGACAGATCATCTGGTTTAACCGTAAGGATCCTTGTGAAGGAGGTAACAAGATTACCAATGATACAGCCTGCATACTTGCAAGGGCCATGATCCTCAGAAAGTATTGCGTTTCTTACGAAGAGATCCATCTTGAGGAGAATACATGATCGACAGGTTTTATGTTATCAGGTGGATCTTTGCACTTCTGCAGGTAATTGGCATGGGAATGATAGGCGGGAATTACGGCTGGTATATCGGCAGGATGATCCAGTTTCGTGATCATACCTGGGAGATTACATATGCAGGTATAGCGGTGGGGCTGGTCGTGGGAACAGTCCTCAGCCGGCTGTACGGAGTGATGTCCGACGACTGGGATGAAGGGGACTGAGGATGAGGATGGATCAGGATGACAAAAGATGTCTTTGTCATCCTGTATCCTATGGATGGTTACAATTAGCAGCCCCTGCAGGTGGGCTTGAAACGACAGTTCTATGACAGGCTGATAACAAACGGAGGTAAAGAGAAGAATTTACGATGCAGCTGCATCGGCAGGGAAAGAAGGACAAAGATGGCATTTGATGTTTACCGCGTGATCCGCTCAGAAGAGGTCCGGGATCACGCAAGGAAGTATTGGGACCTGGAGCCGGAGGATAAGGTTCTGCTGATACACTTCAGCTTTTTCCCGATTGAGAAGCGCTATGAGTTTTTGAAAACGTATGCAGATTCCCTTGAAGGCGGAGATGCAAAGCGGTATGCAGAAGATTTTGTAAAGGTTTACCGGATGGTGATCGATTACATATTCCATCCGAAGGAGAGGGTTCTTTATCTCTGTGAAATGGCAAGGCCTTCTGAAATGGCATACCGAACAGAGAAAGAGGAGGTCCGGAGCGTCCTGTACGTCAGAGACTATAATCTGCAGGGCTGGTATGACAGCCTTGAGGAGCTGATAGAATCGGAGGCGACGCCTTATGAGCCGATGGAGCCGGGATATCTCTTCTCCGTTTATGAGGTCAGTGTTCCTGCTTCCGGGAAGAGTGATGATAAAGTCCGATTCTATATGGAACTCATTGACGGGAAAAACGAGATTTCCAGATTCTATGTCGATGATGACTGGCTCAGGGAAAATGGAATCTGCGATGCAGTAATCGAAGATCTGTTTAACGGCGGAAACGGAGGCCGGCATTCCTATCCTTTTGCGAATTTCGGCAGTGTCCTCCTGCAGACGCCTCTGATGGGAAAGCCGCTCAAATGCACGATAAACAGTGACCTGGACGGCAATTACTGCTGGTACCAGTGGCTTTACCCAAGGCTTTCGGGAATTCCGGAATATCCCGGTTGGAAGGACCTTTACGGTCTGGAGAACGGGTGGCATATGGATATGTCCTACTGGCTGGCTAATCTTACCGACCATTACAGCACCTTCGACTGGATTCGGAGCGATCCAGAGGCAAATGACTGTTTTCCGGGTGATTTCGAAAGGATCCGCAGAAGTTGGGAGAACATCCAGCACATGATTCCCTGGCGGAATGAAGGCCCTGAGGACAATGAGACAGTTTCGAAGGCGAGCGGCATGCTCTGGCCATCCCGTATGGAAGAAGAGACTATAGAAGGAAATACAGATAAAACACTCTGGCTTCAGACTGAGGAAAAACCAGATGGAGAATCATCTGCAGGGCAATCCGGTGCGGTCGATATTGCGGATCTGCTCCGGATTGCCGAGCAAAAAGCGGGCGCCTTCGAGGATGCAATCATGCGGATCTGTCAGGTGCGATGTAAAGTCAGAATAGAGACCGGTGAGAATAAATGATTCAGGCTGAGCGGGGGAATGGTCTCCCGCTTTTGGCTATACGTAGTATTGTCCGGCATAAATCATCTTCTGCTTTGATTTTACTTCATAGAAAGGACAAAGTCTGTCCTTCTCAGTGGGTATGATATGACTGCATTGAACCTGATAATGTCGACAGTTGTCGCTGTGGCCTTTTTATGTTCAAAAATGGGAGGGGAAGCATGAATAAAGAGATCAATGGTCAGGTTGTGGATGTACTCGAGTCCTGGAGAAAAGACATTATGGAGTATCTGAGTGAGCTGTATGAAAGATCGGCTTCCGGCAAAACGTTTTATGTGCCGGGCCTGCATTATGATAACGATAACGTATATCGCTGCAGGTTATCCTGGAATTTGGAGGATTATCTCAGTACTAAGACAGAATGTGAGAACATTTTCGCGAATCTCCGCACGATTGCGGCCAGCCTGGCTGATTGGCAGGAAAATGCTGTGCCGGAGGAGGAATGGAGATTTGATCTTCCGGAAGTCGAGGAGACATGGACGACATATCTTCAGGCTTTTGATGGGGAGGAAAATATCCTGAAAGAGGATGAGGATCTGCTGGATCACAGAGCAGACTTTGAAAAAGAGGCAAGAAGCCGTCTGGGAGATTCGAAGTTTGCACTTGATGAGATCTTCGCTGCAAGAATTCTGGAACAAGTCCTCCGAATCAACGGGAATGATCCTAGTGAAGGAGGCACCCTGATTGCCAATGATATGGAATGCACGTTTGCAAGGGCCCTGATCCTCAGAAAGTATTGTGCTGAATATAAAGACGACTGAGGAGTGGGATAAAAATGAAGACATATGTATATAAAAACGAGGTGAAATCGAACAAAAGAGGAACCTGAATCAAGATGTGGGAAGCTGCCTGAAATGATTATGGAAGGCAGGGATAATTACCTGAAACATAGGGTTATGTGTATGACGGGCATGATGGAGAATGGAGGCAGAACATGAGTACAGGAAAAGAACGAATTAATGTGTTCCGGGACACCCTGAGATGGGTCGAGACAAATCCGAAGCTGAATAAGGCGGTCGAAAAGGCAAAAAGGAAGACAAAGATCTTTTATGACAATGATTACCCTGTGTTTGACGCTTCCCGGCTGCGGGACCAGAAGGTGTCTGTCAGTACGGACCGGAGCTTCCAGGCGGCGATGCGGCTAAAGAAGGAGTCCCCGGGAAGCAGGATCGCGGTGCTGAACTTCGCAAACGCCTTTCATCCCGGCGGCGTGGGGGCCGGAGCTTCCTCCCAGGAGGAATGCCTCTGCCGCTGTTCCACGCTTTATCCGCTGCTGAACAGGAATTACCTCCTCAACAATTTCTACGATTATCATGAGGAGTTGGGGACAGACAATGCCTCTGATACGGTGGTCTATATAGAGGGAGTGGTCATCTGCAAAACGGATGAAGATCTTCCGCAGAGAATGCCGGAAGAAGACTGGGTCACGGTAGACGTGATCAACGCGGCAGCGCCGGATCTCAATTCCTATCCCAGACTTCTTATAACGGAGTCCCCGGTCGCGCGCCCGACGGTGGAGGGATTCAACCTGCCGGAGTTTTTTGATAACCAGCCGGCGATGAGTGACGCAGCGCTTTTCGGTTATCATGTGAAGCGGGCGCTCCACATCCTGACGGTGGCGGCAGCAAAAGGCGCGGATATCCTGGTGACAGGTGCTTTCGGCTGCGGGGCTTTCAGGAACAATCCGAAGGTGGTGGCAAAAGCTTGGCGGACAGCGCTTTCCGTCTTCCCGAAGGTCTTCGAAAGGGTGGAGTTCGCTGTGTTCTGCACGGATGAGGAGATGGAAAATTACCATGTCTTAAGGAACATGTTTGCCTATTTGGAAGTGTGACTGTCTGCCGGTGAGGTCAGGGACTAAACCGCAGCAGAGAAAGGGAAGAGAAATGGACACAGGGATCTATGAACTTGACCGTGAGACAAACGGCCTTCAGAATGGCCACCTGATCGTGCTCGGAGGCAGGCCATCCATGGGAAAAACATCTTTTGCGCTTCGCATCGTCAGTCATGTTTCTGTGCTGGGGGAAGCAGCAACATTGTTTTTCTCACTGGAACAGGGTGCAGAAGCGCTAGTGAACCGCATGATCTCCATGGAATCAGGCATTGACGCCCGGAAGATGCGGAACGGACAGCTGACAGGCCCGGATTTCGAACGGCTTCTGGAAGCGGCAGTCCGAATATCCCGCACCTCCAATCTGGTAATCGACGATGCCCAGGGGCTTTCCGTCGATGAGATCGCGAAAAAAAGCCATTCAGTAAATGAAAAGAAACAGGTCGGATTGATCGTAATCGACTATTTCCAGCTGATGGCCGTGGATGACAGGACAAAGGCCCTTCGGAGACTGAAACAGCTGGCGGAGGAGATCGGCTGTCCGGTCCTTTTGCTGTCACAGATCAGCAATGCTTGCGATAAAAGGGAAGATCACCGTCCGACGATATCGGACTGGGAAGCTGAATCTGAAACTGCGGAGATACCAGATGACATCTTCTTCTTGTACAGGAACGATTATTATAGCATCGGGAAAAACGACTCGTCCCCGGTTGAACTGATCGTTGCAAAACACGCTGACAGGGAGCCCTTTACTATTGCTATTAAGGGGACAGAACTGCGACTGTCGGCGCAGGATACGGATAATGATATTTCCGGAAAAAAGTGAAAAAATTTTGACTTTCTGTTTATGATATGCTACCCCCAAGTAGGACATTGAAATATAAAACCTACTTGGGGGTATTTCTATGTCCAATAGAAGTAAGATCGATCAATCAATAAAAGTCAAATTGGTCGAAAGCTATCTAAGGTCAGAGATTGGTTTAAGAGAAGCAGCCAGACAGGCTGGCTTGGCGGGAAGCGGAACAGAAGCGTTCAGGAAATGGGTACTCCTCTATGAAGCTGAAGGCCCTGCTGGTCTCCTTCCTCAAAAGCATTACAAGAGATATTCCCTGGCTACTAAGCTGGCGGCTGTGAATGATTACCTTGATGGTAAAGGTTCTCAACAGGAGATAGCTGCTCGCTATGGGCTCAGATCAAAACATCAATTAAGCAACTGGCTAAACGAGTATAATACTCATGGAGAGATCCGTTCCCATAGAAGTGGAGGAGGGAGCTACATGAGAAAAGCCAGACAGACAACACCGGAAGAACGTTTTGAGATCGTACGGGACTGCCTTGCCAATGATAAGAATTATGGCGCAATGGCGCTGAAATATAACTGCTCCTATCAGCAGGTGCGCAGCTGGGTAATGCGCTATGAAAAGATGGGATCTGCAGGCCTGGAGGACCGGCGGGGTAAACGTGCCGGCACACAGCCGGCCAGGACGCCTGAAGAAGAGCAAAGAGACAGGATCGCTGAACTCGAAAGGAAGATCCGTGATCTCCAG
>Ga0256404_1004869_pt1 | contig 24562 bp, 23 predicted proteins | sample RumenRJG_01DNA_FD_185990 | JGI IMG/M metagenome (GOLD analysis project Ga0256404, IMG submission 185990) | Bovine rumen microbial communities from Lethbridge, Alberta, Canada - RJG_01 | ecosystem: Host-associated > Mammals > Digestive system > Stomach > Rumen | place: Canada: Alberta | collected... | reverse complement strand
ACAAATAATTAATGGAACACGAAGATACGAAGATACGAAGTTTTTCGTTCTCGTGAAATAATCTTCCTTTCTTCGTTTCTTCGTGTTTAGTTAAAATCATACCCACTTATTTTTATACAGTTACTAAAGAATTTAAACGGCAACAGGAAGGCTACGTCTATATAGCATAATGCACCAGATCATCGCAATTGTTCTTTACTTCTTCTATGATTTCCCTGCATCGGTACTCTTTCATTTTTATTTTGGTCCCTACGGCTATAAAATCATTGATGGAAGGATGGCCTGTGCCATTGACGGATGTGGCATGTTCTCCGTTATACCCCTCTGTACACAGGGTGAGGTCGTAAGCAGGTGCCAGTTTCCACTTCCAACTGCTACCGCTCCGCGTAACAAGAAAACTAAAATTCTTGCAGTGGTCATCTTTGTTGTCGGTAAGATAGTTAAATACCATACGTCTGTACATTTCCTCAACGTCCTTTGCATTTTGTGTCATGTAGCCTGTCAAAGCAAGCAGATTGCTGTAGTCAAGGACTGGATTGGAGAGTGAAATGCAAAGCAATCCTCCTGCCGTAGCTGTATGAATCCTGTTGCCTTCAACATCTATGTCGAATCGGCGTGTGGTGAAATAACGCCCGTTTGTCAACTTGAAGTCTGGAACATTGATGCCACATTGCCTGGCTACCTCATTATAGTGATACTCTTGTTTGCCCATATCTTGTGGGTCGTAGGTATGCCGGAACTTGACCAGCCAATGACCGTCCTCGTCCTTAAAGACCGCCTTGGGTCTTGCGCCACCACTATTTCCGCTGTTATACAGCAGCAGTCCTGCATCATTGTCTTGTTGCTCCTTTAGCACCTCTAAAGCCTTTTCTTGCAGCAGGTCAAAATCCGTTGTTTCGTTGTCTTTGTGTATTACTGTCTCTGGGTGATAGGTTAACGCACCCATCCCGCTACTGCCTACAATACTTAGGCGGTCAAGTGCCGACAGCTTTAAGTCGTCAATGCCTTCTTTCTGCAACAACTTATGTAGAAGATAGCGGCCATAACCATCTGGCAGGCTGTCCTCGAATATGCCGAAGTTGCCGTAAAAAGGGGAGGGCTTTGCTAAGAATACGCCTGTACGCAATGGTAATTCCAAAGGAGAGATGCTAAAGCCATCCGTTAGCCATGAGGGAGTGTACTCAAAAGCACACAGGCGGTTGTCGGGTGTCAGCGAGAGTGTGCCTACTTGACGGTTGTGATAATTAACGCGGAGCAGTTCTGTCCTTATCATATTCTATGTGCTTTCTTCTTGTTTTGGTTCTTCCTAATTTGTGTTAGTTCTTCCATCGTAGAATATTTAGGGTGAGAGAACAGGTTCTTTAATTCTGAAGTGTAGCCCAGGGCCATAGCGATGCCTATGAGGTTTTTGAGTGAAATCAGTCCCTTCTGCTCAAATCTGACGATATTGCTCACAGCAACTCCTGAAGACTCAGCCAATTGATCGCGGGTAATATTCTTCTCAATACGACGTTTGCGGAAGTCATTAGCAATCTCTTTGGCTATGTCTTCTGGGGTGTCAAGTGTGTAGTTATCGAGAATAGATAATATATTATTTGTTTCTTCCATATATTCTTAGATAAGAATAATATCTTGTCAGTTGCAAAGATATATAATATTATTGAAACAGCCAAGAAGAATCATGTTTTAATGTCAATACAAAGGCATTTTTAACATAGTTCTATCCCGACTGATTACTCCCGACTTGATTAGTAGTGTCACACAGAAAGCACGGAAATCACAGAAAGAACAATTCGTTTAATTCGTGAAATTCGTGGTCTCACACAGATACCACAGATGTCACAGATATTATTCATGAATCATAATATGGGCGATTAATGGGCATTATCTGTGTGACACTAAATATGGGAGGGGAGGATCAATACTTGCCTATCTCGTTCACTTTCTTGTGCTTGCTGATCTGGAGGGATGTCTTGGGGAAGTAGAGTGCCAACAGGTTGTAGAGGTCGGGGTCGTACTCCTGTAGCTCCTCACGGGTGTTACACCAGTTGTGCTTGCCGTCGGCATGGTCCATCTCGGCATTCACGTTGAACCAGTCTTGTACGGCCTCAGCGAAATACTCCTCCTTGTCGGTGATACGGTAGGTGCCATCGAGTATTCCGCTGGACTTCGCGTTCTCGTAGCACTGCTTCAGCCGGTCGTCGAAGTCGGGCACGGCAAGCATCAGTCCTATGAGGTGGATGGAATGGGCAAACTCATGGATAAGGATATCCTCGGCGTGGTACTTGTCAATCTGGTAGGCCAGCACGTTCTCCTCGGCACAGCTGGTCAGCGGCAGCTCAAGGTCGCCGCCCAGGCCACGTGCACGCAGGTCCCAGTTCAGCGCCGTATCGTTGACTAAGTGGTGGTGCTCGGGAATGTCGGTCGTACCCTCATAGCGGGCCATGATAGCCACGCGTGTCCCACGGTTCACCATCGAGTCGAGCACCGCCTTGGGCAGCATCGAGGTCATAGCATAGAGCGTACGGTGGGCAGCCACGAAGGCCGAGTCGGGCACGCGCCACGACGAGATCAGGGCGATGCCGTTCACGTCGACATATTTCTTATAGAACGTATCCAGATGGAGCGAGTCGGGCGGTGTGGTCACTACGCACTCAGGGATGTCGAGCACCTCTGTTTCTGTCACTTCCTGCTGTTTCGTTTGCTGGCAGGCCACAAAGGCCCATGCCGCAGCCAGCACCATCATTGCTTTCGTTCTCATAGTCGTTATTGTTTCGTGGTTGTTTTCATTTGTGCCAGAAATAGTAGTACCAGTAGGAGTCGCCGTAGCGCTTGACGATAGCGGTCTGGCGCTCGTCCTTGCTGCTGTGGGTGCGCTCAAGCTCCTGCATGTTGTCCCAGTCTTCGTCCATGACGTTGTGGTGATAGACGAGCTGGGGATGGGCGCGCAGATGGGTGTAGAGCGTGAGGGCCTCACGATAGTAGCGAGGCAAATGGTGAAGGGCGGAATCGCTGACAGGGTAGTACTTCTTGAGATGAGCCACAAAGGCATCGAGGTCGCGGTCGATGAGATTGGCACAGAGCTGATAGTCGCGTACGGCCTCGGTGGCAAGGGTGTCGCGCTCAAGGGCACGGAAATAGCGCTGCACGTTCATCGTCGCTGTGGGCCGCGCACCCAGATGACGCCAGAGGGCATCGGGCGACAAGAGGAGCAGTCGGCTCTTGCTTCCGGCCACAGGCAGCACATCGTTGCCGGTGCCTCGGACAGGATACTGGAACAGTCGCTCGCCCAGTTCGTTACGACGCGAGAGGGCGTACATACGGAGCATGGTGAGGTGCTCGTCGCTCTCGATGGAGCGCGAGCCTACACGCAGCGCCTCTTCGTAGTCGCCCCGTTTCAGGGCCACCTCGGCATGGGCACGGAAGTGGAACACGGCATTGGTGTTGCCTATCAAGGCCACCGCCATCATCATCAGCGACATCAGCAGCACGTTGACCCATACGCGACGGGAGAAGAGTCCCGTAGGCTCCTTCGCAGAATCGAAGGGCAGCATCTTCCTTGCCAACCAGACGAAAGCTCCCCATAGCACCAGTACCAAGGGTGCCACCCAGTACCAGGCTCCCAGCGAGAAATGGCTGTCGATGTCGGCATTGATGTCGCTGATTACGGCTAGCACCAGCATTGAGGGCAGGTAGGTAACAGCATGGGTGCGCCGGTAGAGGCGCGTCAGCGTGGCCACGACGCGCTGCAGGATCTGGAGCACAAGGGTGATAAGCACGGCACCTACGGTGCGGTCGTAGTGGGTGACACCTCCACTGAGCACATGCTGGGCAACGGCAATAACGTCGGCCTGAAAGCAAAAGAGCCAGAGGAAGGAGAAGACACAAAAAAGAACAGCACACACTAACTGCGTGACAAGGGTGCTGTTCTTTTTATGGGGGGTATGGAATTGCATTATCAATTCTTTTTCAGTACTACTGCGGAGCGGGCGGGGATATAGAGCTTCAGCCACTCCTTGTGGTCCTTCACGTAGAGAGGATCGTAGTTGGTGAAGTGGGTGATGCTGTCATCGGCAAAGCCAAAGCCTCCGAAGTCCTTAGAGTCGGTGTTGAGCACGACGTCGTACGAGCCGGTGGGCACGAGGAAGCCGTAATCGGTGAACGACTGCGTGGGCGAGAAGTTGAACACGAAGAGCAGGTCGCCGCGCATGAATGCCAGCACCTGGTCGCCGTCGTTATGCCAGATCTCGACAACGGGCTTGTTCTGGAAGTTGCGCACGGACTTGATGACCTTCAGCATCTCGCGGTCGAAGTCGCCAAGCCAGTGGTAGCACAGGTCCTTGTTGTCGACGAGGTTCCACTGACGACGAGCATACTTGTACGACCAGCCGTTGCCCTCGCGTGGGAAGTCGATCCACTCGGGATGTCCGAACTCATTGCCCATGAAGTTCAGGTAGCCACCGTTGATGGCAGCAGCGGTGACGAGGCGTATCATCTTATGCAGGGCGATACCACGCTCGGCCACGCCGTTGATGTCCTTCTTGGCGAAGTGCCAGTACATGTCGGCATCGATGAGACGGAAGATGATGGTCTTGTCGCCCACGAGTGCCTGGTCGTGGCTCTCGCAATAGCTGATGGTCTTCTCGTCAGGACGACGATTCTTGACCTCCCAGAAGATGCTGCTGGGCTTCCAGTTCTCGTCGCTCTGCTCCTTGATGGTCTTGATCCAATAGTCGGGGATGTTCATGGCCATACGGTAGTCGAAGCCGTAGCCGCCATCGTCGAACTTCGCAGCCAGGCCGGGCATACCGGAAACCTCCTCGGCAATGGTGATAGCCTCGGGGTTCACCTCGTGGATGAGCTTGTTGGCCAGCGTGAGGTAGCAGATGGCGTTGTCGTCCTGATGGCCGTTGAAATAGTCGGCATAGTTGCAGAAAGCCTCGCCCAAGCCGTGACTGTAGTAGAGCATCGAGGTCACACCATCGAAGCGGAAACCGTCGAAACGGAACTCCTCGAGCCAGTACTTACAGTTGGAGAGCAGGAAGTGGAGCACGTCGTCCTTGCCGTAGTCGAAGCAGAGCGAGTCCCAAGCCGGATGCTCGTGGCGGTCGCCGGCATAGAAGAACTGGTTGGGGTCGCCGGCCAGGTTGCCGAGGCCCTCAATCTCGTTCTTCACAGCGTGCGAGTGAACGATGTCCATGATGACGGCGATGCCCATGCGGTGAGCCTCGTCGATGAGTGCCTTCAGCTCCTCGGGCGTGCCGAAGCGGCTACTGGGAGCAAAGAACGACGATACGTGGTAGCCGAAGGAGCCATAGTAGGGATGCTCCTGGATGGCCATCACCTGGATGCAGTTGTAGCCGTCCTTGGCCACACGCGGCAGCACATTTTCTTTAAACTCGGTATATGTACCGACTTTCTCGGCATCCTCGCCCATACCCACGTGGCACTCATAGATGAGCAGCGGGTTCTTCTTGGGCTTGAAGCCCGACTTCTTCCAGATATAGGGCTGCTTGGGGTTCCACACCTGAGCAGAGAAGATCTTCGTCTGGTCGTCCTGCACCACGCGGCGAGTCCATGCGGGGATGCGCTCACCCTCGCCTCCGTTCCAGTGGACCTTCATCTTATAGAGCTGTCCGTGCTGCAGGTCCTTCTCCTTCAGCTTCAGTTCCCAGTTGCCCGTGCCCTCGACGCGCTTGCAACGGTACTTCTCGTCTTCCTTCCAGTCGTTGAAGTCACCGATGAGATAGATATCGGTGGCATTAGGTGCCCACTCACGGAACACCCAGCCGCGCGTCAGCTTGTGCAGACCGAAATAGAGGTGGCCGGTAGCAAAGTCGGAGAGCGTCTTCTTTCCGTTGCATGTCAGCTGCCCGAGTTTCCAGAGGGCGTGGTCGTGACGTCCGCGGATAGCGTCCTCGAAAGGCTCGAGCCACGGGTCGTTCTGGACTAAACCGATATGGGTTGGGGGTTGAGGTTTGGGGGTTGAGGTTTTCTTTGTCACCTCTTTCACCGTCGTTACTTTTTTTGTTGCCATAAGTTTATCTGATTTCGTGAGACTTCTGATTCAAAGCTGAAACTGTAAACAAACCTCAAACCTGAAATCTCAAATTAATTATGCTTTTACCTTGAAGATTGCTTTCTTGATTTCGGGTGACATGGAGATGCAGGGGGCGTGGCCGTCCTGTGGGAAGAAGATGGCAAACATGCCCGGCTGGCACTCAACGAAGTTCTGTGCCATTCCTTCGTACTTGGTGATGTCCTTCTCGGCATTGTATTCGGCCTGTGGCAGGTCGCAGAGAGGTGTATAGCCAAAAGTCTCGGCAACATCAATCGGAATCTGGATATCAACCATGTTGATATGGGTTTCAAGCACCGCTGCATCGGGGGTGCGTCCCTTGGCGGTTGTGACATTGACAAAGAGATCGTTGCCCTTAATAGGATGCTTGCCGGGTTCGAGCGTGTCAAGAGGATGCTCTTTCAAGAACTTCTCTACCTCGGCAAACAAGGGGTTCAACCCCACGTATTTGCCAAAATTGTCGAGCGTGTCAATTACCATAATGATGAAGTTTTTAAGTGAATGATTTGAACAGTCGTTATCGGTCGGACTTACGGCGTCCGTTCTCGTAGGTTCCGGTAGCGATGACCTTGCCATTGCGGTCTTTCTCTACGAACCTGCCGTCGCGCTTACCATTATTATATGTACCTTCGAAGCGTTTTCCCTCCTTGTCTTCCTCGATGGCCGGTCCATGTCGCTGACCGTTCTTGAAGGTAGCCTTGAACTTGGAGCCGTCGGTGAGATGGCCTATGCACTCGCCGTGGGGCTGTCCGTTGCGGAACTGCCCTTCGACGACGTCGCCCTGCTTGGTGGTCAGCTTACCCTTGCCGTTGGGTTTGTCGCTCTGCCACTGGCCTACGTAGGTGTTTCCGTTCTTCCAGACGAAGGTGCCCTGTCCGTGCTTGTCGCCCTCGAGAAACTGTCCGTTGTACTTATCGCCATTGGCGTAGTTGCAATTGCCGTAGCCGGTACGCTCGCCCTGCACATATTCGCCCTCATAGATATCGCCGTTCTGGAAACGGTAGACACCCTTGCCGTGCTGCACGTCGTACTGCCACTGGCCAACGTAGACATCGCCGTCGGCATAGCGATAGGTGCCCTTGCCGTTGCGCTGGTTGTTGGCCCACTGACCGTCGTAGGTCGAGCCGTCGCCCCAGGAATAGAAGCCACGACCGCTTTTCTTGTCGTTTTTCCATTCGCCCTGGTAGTAGGCACCAGTAGCAAAGGTGTACTTACCCTTGCCTTCGCGCTTGTCCTGCTTCCACTCGCCGTCGTAGACGTCGCCGTTGAAGTAGTACATCACGCCGTGGCCCTGCTGGACGTCACGATACCAGAGTCCGTCGTACTTATTGTTGTTGGCAAAATAGTAGGTGCCGCGACCATGCTGATGGTCCTGCATCCACTCGCCCTCGTAGCGCTCGCCATCGGTGAAGGTGTACACGCCGTAGCCCTGGCGCTTACCCTTGACGTATTCGCCTTCAAACCAGTCGCCGTCGGGCCAGACGGTCTTACCTTTTCCGTGGGGCTTTCCAGCCGACGTCTCACCTTGATATTCCCCACCATCCTTGAAAATAAAGGTACCGATGGTCATCTTCTGGGCCATCGTCAAGGAGGGTAGAGCAGCAAAAAGAAATAGTATAATATGGTGTCTTAAATTCATTGTCGTCGAGTTTTATTTGCCAAAAGTACGAAAAAAAGCGTAATGCGACAAGAAGATAGGACTTTTTAACGCATATTTCACGGATATTTTATATCTTTGCACCAAGTTTTATTCCACTCAAACAAAAAGAAGATGAAATTCATTGGCATTATTCCTGCGCGCTATGCATCGACGCGCTTTCCCGGCAAACCACTGGCCATGCTGGGCGGCAAGACCGTCATCCAGAGAGTTTACGAACAAGTGACGGGCGTGCTCGGCGAAGCATGGGTAGCCACTGACGACGAGCGCATACGTCAGGCAGTAGAGGCCTTCGGCGGACGGGCAGTGATGACCCGCACCGACCATAAGAGCGGTACCGACCGCATCGAGGAGGCCGCAACGACCATCGGCACCGACGCCGACGTGATTATCAACGTGCAGGGCGACGAGCCTTTTATACAGCGCAGCCAGTTAGAGACGGTAAAAGCCCTGTTCGACGACCCGCAAGTGCAGATAGGAACACTGGGCAAGCCCTTTGAAAGCATCGAAGCAGTAGAGAATCCCAATTCGCCGAAGATCGTCACCGACATCAACGGCTATGCACTCTACTTCAGCAGGTCGACGATTCCATATATCAGGGGCAAGGAGCGTGGGGAATGGCTGAAGATGTTTCCATTCCTAAAGCATATCGGACTGTACGCCTACCGTCGCGAGGTGTTGGGTGAGATTACCCAGCTTCCGCAGAGTCCGCTTGAGATTGCCGAGAGCCTGGAACAACTGCGATGGCTACAAAACGGCTATCGCATCAAGGTGGGCATCACCGACGTGGAGACCGTCGGCATCGACACGCCGGAAGATCTGGAGCGTGCCGAAGCCTTTCTCGCCAGTCTCTAACCGTTCTTTTCTATCATGTTCAGCATCTTGATAGTGGCCTTGATGGCGGCCTCGGTCTGGTCGGCATCAAGTCCACGGGTGCGGAACAAGCGTCCGTCGTCGCGCCGCCAGGTGATGACGGTCTGTACGAGAGCATCGGTACGACCACCGGGAGGAATCGTAACGGCATAGTTGTCGAGTAAGGGGAAGGTGCGGTCGAGATACTCGCGGTAGATCTTGCGCATGGCCTTCACGAAGGCGTCGTACTGTCCGTCGCCCGAAGAATGGCCTTCGTACTGCACGCCGTTGACCTCGAGCTTCACGTTGGCCAGCGGCTTTAATCCGTAAGCCAACGACACCTGATAGCTGACGAGCCTCACCTTGTCCTCGGCCACGTCGTGTTTCAAAACATCGCTGACGATGAAGGGCAGGTCGTCGAGCGTCACCACTTCCTTGCGGTCGCCAAGCTCGGTGATACGCTTCGTCACGCGCTGCGTCTGCTCGGGTGTCAGCTCCAGTCCCAGTTCCTTCAGGTTACGGGCAATGTTGGCGCGTCCGCTGGTCTTGCCCATCGCATACTCGCGCTTGCGTCCGAAGCGCTCAGGCACCAAGGGATTATGGTAGAGTCCGCCTTTCTGGTCGCCGTCGGCATGTACGCCAGCCACTTGGGTAAACACGTAGTCGCCAATGATGGGCTGGTTGGGCGCGATGGAGATGCCGCTGTAGCTCTCGACCAAGCGGCTGATGTCGTTAAGACGGTTCTCGATGATGCTGGTTCGGGCATTGAACTGGTCCTTCAGGATGACCTGAACACTGCTGAGCGGTGCATTGCCACAGCGTTCGCCAAGTCCGTTCACCGTAACATGAAGGCCACGGGCTCCGCTCAGCGCGGCAGCCAATGAGTTGCTCACAGCCAGGTCGTAGTCGTTATGGGCATGGAAATCGAAATGGACATTAGGATAGCGCTTCAGCATCTTGCGGAAATACTCGACTACCTGCAGTGGGTTCATGATGCCCAAGGTGTCGGGAAGCATGAAGCGCTTGATGGGTGTTTCGACCAAAGCATCCATGAGCTGATAGACGTATTTGGGCGAGTCCTTCATACCACTCGACCAGTCTTCGAGGTAGAGGTTTACGCCAATGCCCTTACTTCCGGCATAGTCGACTACTTCGCGGATATCGGCAATGTGCTCATCGGGCGTCTTCTTCAGCTGCTCGCGGCAGTGTTTCAGCGAGCCCTTACACAGCAGGTTCAGCGTCTTCGCTCCGGCATCAAGAATCCAGTCGACCGATACATGACCGTCGACGAAGCCCAACACTTCGACACTGTCGAGCCGGTCAATCTGCCGGGCATAGCGGCAAATCATCTTCACCGCCTCTTTTTCGCCCTCGCTGACACGTGCCGATGCCACCTCGATGCGATCTACGTTGAGGTCGCGCAGAAGCATGCGGGCAATCATCAGCTTCTCGTGGGGCAGGAAGCTCACGCCACTGGTCTGCTCGCCGTCGCGCAGCGTGGAGTCCATGATTTCAATAAAACGCGATTCCATTGGCTATCTCCTCTCCCACTCAATAATCTTATCCTTGCTCTCCACTAAGAAGTCGATGTCGTCGAGACCCTGCATGAGACAGTGCTTCTTGTAGCCGTTGATATCGAAGTGCTCACTATGGCCTGTGGCTTTGTTGGTCACAGTCTGAGCAGGCAGGTCGACTTCCACCTCTGTCTTCGGGTCGTCCTTGATGCTCTGGAACAGCTCCTGCAGAAACGCCTCGCTCACCTGTACGGGAAGCACGAAATTGTTCAGCTCGTTCTGCTTATGAATATCAGCAAAGAAACTGCTAATGACCACACGGAAGCCATAACCAGCGATGGCCCAGGCAGCATGTTCTCGACTGCTGCCCGACCCGAAATTGCGTCCGGCAACAAGTATGCAGCCACTATAAGTAGGATCGTTGAGCACGAAGTCCTTCACCGGCTGTCCTTGTTTGTCGTAGCGCCAGTCACGGAACAGGTTGTCGCCAAAGCCTTCCTTGTCGGTAGCCTTAAGGAAACGCGCCGGAATAATCTGGTCGGTATCCACGTTCTCCAAAGGAAGGGGAACGCAGGTGCTTGTGATAATATCGAATTTCTGTTTCATAAATTGAAATCCCTTGGATCGGTTATAACTCCTGTGACGGCAGCAGCGGCAGCTACCAATGGCGAACAGAGGATGGTGCGGGCACCTGGTCCCTGACGGCCTTCGAAGTTACGGTTGCTGGTGGAAACACAGTATTTGCCGGCAGGAACCTTGTCGTCGTTCATGGCCAAGCAGGCCGAACAGCCTGGCTGACGAATCTCGAAGCCTGCTTCTTCAAATATCTTGTCAAGTCCTTCCTCGCGGATCTGACGGTCTACAGCCCATGAGCCGGGCACTAACCACGCCACGACACCATCGGCCTTCTTCCTACCTTTTACAATAGAGGCAAAAGACCGGAAGTCCTCTATACGTCCGTTGGTACAGGCACCGAGAAACACATAGTCGACCTTCTTGCCTAACAAGCACTCACCGGGCTGGAAGCCCATATAGTTCAATGCCTTCTCGAAGTTGGCATCACCCTCCTTAGGCAGACATTCCGTGATGCCAATGCCCATGCCCGGGTTCGTTCCATAAGTAATACGGGGTTCTATATCTTCCGCATTGAATTTCAGCTCTTTATCGAAAACAGCATCGTCGTCGCTTTGCAATGTCTTCCAATAAGCGACGGCCTTGTCCCATTCCTCACCTTTCGGAGCATACTCGCGCCCCTTGATATATTCAAAGGTGGTTTCATCGGGAGCAATAAGGCCTCCACGGGCACCCATCTCAATCGAGAGGTTGCACAACGTCAAGCGGCCTTCCATCGACAACGAACGTACCACGTCGCCGGCATACTCCACGAAGTAGCCCGTAGCTCCGCTGGTCGTCAGCTGCGCCATCAGATAGAGCGCCACGTCCTTGGCCGTCACTCCCCTACCCAACTCGCCGTTGATGGTGATGCGCATGGACTTCGGCTTCTGCTGCAGGATGCACTGACTGGCCATGACCATCTCCACCTCGCTGGTGCCGATGCCAAAGGCCACGGCTCCCATGGCCCCATGCGTAGAGGTATGGCTATCACCACAGACGATGGTCATACCCGGCAAGCTCAGGCCTTTCTCCGGCCCCACGACATGGATGATGCCATTGTCTTTCGACATCATACCATAATGGGTCAGGCCAAACTCCTGGGCATTGGCAGCCATAGTGTCTACCTGCTTCTTACTGACAGGATCATCGATGGGCTTGTCCTGGTCGTGGGTAGGCGTGTTGTGGTCGGGCATACAGTATATGCGCTCTGGACGGAAACACTTCAAGCCACGCTTCCGCATTCCGTCAAAAGCCTGCGGCGAGGTGACTTCGTGGCAGTACAGCCTGTCGATGTACAGCTGCTGTGGCCCGTCGTCGACTATCTGCACTACATGTGCATCCCAAATCTTGTCGAAAAAGGTATTCATTCGATTCTCTTGAATTTATTGATACAGTCAATATAGGCTTCGACCGAGGCGGTGACGATGTCGGTGTTAGCACCAAAGCCATAGTACATCTGGCCGTCGTACTCCACCTGCATGTGCACCTTTCCCACGTCATCAGAACCTTTTGAGATAGCTTGGATGGTAAACTCCTTTAGCGTCATCTGCTTCAAGATGATTTTCTTCAGGGCCTTGATAGCAGCGTCGACGGGGCCGTTGCCACTGCTGGCAGCCTCGAACTTCTGACCGCTGATGTCCAATCCTATCGAGGCCACGCTCTTCACACCCTTGCCGGTAGTCACCTGCAGGAAGTCGAGTCGAACAGCGTGCTGTTCGGCAGTGTCGGCTCCAGCCAGCATCAAGATGTCGGCATCGCTCACCTCCTTCTTCAGGTCGGCCAGTCGCAGGAACTTGTCGTAAATTTTGTCGACTTTCGACTCGTCGCTCACGTCAATGCCATAGGCATGCAAGCGATGCTTTAAGGCGGCACGACCACTACGAGCAGTGAGCACGATACTGTCAACATCGATGCCCACATCCCTGGGATCCATGATTTCGTAGGTCTGTACATTCTTCAGCACACCATCCTGGTGTATACCGCTGGAATGGGCAAAGGCATTGCGTCCCACCACGGCCTTGTTAGGCTGCACGGGCATATTCATCAGCGAACTAACCAGACGGCTCGTCGGGTAGAGGCGCTGCGTGTTGATATTCGTGTCGATATTAATGCCCTTGTGACATTTCAGGATCATGGCGATTTCTTCGAGTGAGGTATTGCCTGCACGTTCGCCAATGCCGTTGACGGTCACCTCGACCTGACGCGCACCGTTCAACACGCCCTCAAGCGTGTTGGCCGTAGCCATGCCTAAGTCGTTATGACAATGGGTAGAGATGATGGCCTTGTCGATGTTGGGCACATGCTCCATCAGATAACGTATCTTACCACCAAACTCGTTGGGCAGACAATAGCCCGTAGTATCGGGAATATTAACGACCGTTGCACCGGCTTTGATGACAGCCTCAACGACACGGGCCAGATACTCGTTCTCCGTCCGGCCTGCGTCCTCAGCATAGAACTCTACATCCTCGACATATTTCTTGGCATACTTCACCGCACTGACGGCACGCTCGATAATCTCCTCGCGCGTACTATTAAATTTATATAGGATATGCGAGTCACTCGTTCCGATGCCGGTGTGTATGCGCTTGCGCTTGGCATACTTCAACGCTTCAGCAGCCACGTCGATATCGCGCTCAACAGCACGGGTCAGCGCACAAATCGTGGGCCATGTCACTGCCTTCGAAATCTCAATCACACTGTTGAAGTCGCCGGGACTGCTGATTGGGAATCCTGCTTCGATCACATCGACACCCAACTGCTCAAGCGCCTTGGCCACCTGAATCTTCTCAATCGTATTCAGCTGGCAACCGGGTACCTGCTCACCATCGCGGAGCGTGGTGTCAAACACGTAAAGTCTGTCATTCATCATCTTTTTTACCTTAAAATTGCTAAAAATACTGCTTACAGGGCCGCAAAATTACAACTTTCCGGTAAAACAAACAAATAATTTATAAGAAAAATTGCGTTTTCAATTACAATTCGATAGTTTCTTGGTGTTTTTAGACACTTTACACTTCATTCACTAATCATATCCAGGAACTCGTCTTCGCTCACAATCCTAATACCAAGCTTATTGGCCTTTTCCAACTTCGACGGGCCCATATTGTCGCCAGCCAGGATGAAAGAGGTCTTACCACTGATGCTACCGACGTTCTTACCTCCGTTCTGCTCGATGATTAATTTGTACTCGTCACGACTGTGATGAGCAAACACGCCACTGATGACAATCGACTGTCCTGCCAGCTTATCACTGGCCGCTTCCGTCTGCTCAGCTGAAAGGGCGAACTGAAGACCATAGCCACGAAGCCGCTCCACTATCTGTCTGTTCTGATCATTATGGAAATAACCAATGATACTCTTTGCCATCACCTCACCGATGCCTTCCACCTCTTGCAGCTCCTCGAGACCGGCACCCATGAGTGCATCCATCGACTTAAAATGACGAGCCAGCAGACGTGCCGATGTCTCGCCAACAAAGCGGATGCCGAGGGCAAAGACCACGCGCTCGAAGGGTACTTCCTTTGACTTCTGGATACCATTCACTATGCGTTGAGCAGACTTGGTTCGCGAACCATCTCCATTAATCTGCTGCACGTCGATATCATAGAGGTCGGCAACGTTGTGTATCAACCCGCGACGGTAGTACTCATCGACAGTCTCAGGCCCCAACGAATCGATGTTCATAGCCTTTCGGGCAATGAAATGCTCTATACGTCCCTTGATCTGCGGTGGACAGCATGCATCATTGGGGCAGTACCAGGCTGCCTCGCCCTCATAACGCACCAATGGCGTGCCGCATTCCGGACAACGCCTGATGAACTCCACACGCTGGGCAATAATGGGACGCTGGTCAATGTCAACGCCTACAATCTTAGGGATAATCTCACCACCCTTCTCCACATAGACCATGTCGCCGATGTGAAGGTCGAAAGAGCGGATAAAGTCCTCGTTGTTCAGCGTGGCACGACGCACGGTGGTGCCAGCCAACTGCACAGGTTCCATATTGGCCACAGGCGTCACGGCACCGGTACGGCCTACCTGATAGGTCACCTCAAGCAGCCGCGTCAGCTCGCGCTCGGCCTTGAACTTATAGGCAATGGCCCATCGGGGACTCTTGGCAGTAAAACCCAAGGCACGCTGCTGACGCAGGCTATTCACTTTCAACACGATGCCGTCGGTGGCTACAGGCAGGTTCTTGCGCTCCGTGTCCCAGTAGTTGATGAAATCAAAAATTTCATCCACAGTGGCGACCTTGCGCATGCCCTGCGAAATCTTGAAGCCCCATGAGGCTGCGGCCTGCAGGTTCTCGTAGTGACCGTTGGCGGGCAACTCCTCGCCTAACAGATAATAAAGGTACGCGTCGAGGCCGCGCGAGGCCACTACCCGCGAATCCAGACTCTTCAGCGTACCACTGGCGGCATTGCGGGGATTGGCAAACAACGGCTCTTCGGAAGCTTCACGTTCGCGATTCAGCCGTTCGAACGATGTCCACGGCATGAGAATCTCGCCACGGATCTCGAAGCGATGGGGCCACGGACCCGCGGAATCTTCTTTGGCCAGAGATTCCGTGGATAGGGCATAGAGGTTGAGGGGGATGCTCCGTATAGTTCGCACGTTCTGCGTTACGTCGTCGCCCTGCACACCGTCGCCACGGGTCACGGCCTGCACGAGACGCCCATCCTCATAGGTCAGGGAAATGCTGAGGCCGTCGTATTTCAATTCACAGCACACCTCGAACGGTTCACCGCCCAAACCCTTTTGAACACTCTCATACCACTGGCGCACGTCTTGCTCATTGTAGGTATTGGCCAAGGAGAGCATGGGGTACTTGTGCTTCACCTGCTGGAATTCCGACTGGATATCGCTGCCCACACGCTGGGTGGGGGAGTTCGGATCAGCCATCTCGGGGTGGCGTGACTCCAAATCCTGCAGTTCGTGCATCAGGAAATCAAAGTCCTGATCGCTGATGGTGGGCTGGTTCAGTACATAATAGCGATAGTTGTGCTCGTTTAGTTCGCGGCGCAGCTTGAGGATGCGCTGCTGTTCGTCTGTAGATGGTGTATTCATTGGTGTGATATGATTTGACTGCATTCGCTTTTTATTCTATTTCTCAGTGGTTTCTCCCCAAACACCCACGGAGTGTAAAGTAGAGCCACTCTTGCATGCGGAACAACGTCCATGAGGGCATAGGACGATAGCCGAATTTGTGTATTGTCTGCCTGTCAAGCAACGAGCGGTCAATGGTCTTCCACACCCGATGCAACTCGCTAAGTCCGTATTGCCGTTCCTCGGACGACAGTTGTGCTCCATGAACATGATGGAACATACAGGTGTCTATCAGATTCAACCATCGGTGGTTTTCATACAAGGCCAGCACCTCCTTCGCCGCCTGCATAGCAAACAAAGACTGGCGCATGGACTCGTTGGCACGCAGATAGTCGTAACGACGCACGCTGACAGCATGGGTCACCGAGTCGGCGTGCTGTCGGTAGTGATAGACTCCGTCACAACGGCGCACCTCTTCAGAAACCAAATAATGCAACCGGGTGGTGTTGTCATCACTATATGCCTTGCAGGTTTCATCATAAGGATACTGCCTATGGATGTCAGCACGAACCATATATACGCCATGAATCTGCCACGTGAGACTCAAACGGAAAGCCTCTTCGCCCGACAACTTTTCGTAAGAGGGCATAGCATAGTATTCCGAGTGGTCATCATAGTCCATCGAGACTTCAAACAGCACAGCACCTGCTGATGGATGGTATTCAAATACTGCAACACATCTGGCCAGCGCGTCTGACTCCAACCAGTCGTCAGCATCCAGGAAACAGACAAACTCGCCTTTGGTCTGCTTCAGCCCCACATTGCGGGCATGGGCCTGACCTTGGTTCTGTTCTAGATGGATAACCTCGAAACGAGGATCATGGTCAGCATAGTCACAGAGTATGGAGAGAGAATCGTCGGTCGAGCCATCGTCAATACAGACAACCTGAAAGTCGGCAAGCGTCTGACTTAACAAAGAGTCAAGACAGGTTGCCAAATAGCGCGAGGCATTATATACAGCGACGAGGACGGTGACCTTAGCCATTTCTTCTTACTTTTGACAAGAACTTCGCCTTCAGCGCACTCCATAGCGAGGTCTTCTGATGAAGGGTATGAACAGAAACAGCCAGGCTGACGAAACAAAGCAGACAGCCCAAAAGCCAGTAGATATAGGGATTCTCCACAAAAGTCACGATATAGGCTGCAATACCCAGTGGCAGCTGGATGGCTGCATACTGGATAACGGAGAGAGACATGTGATAGCCATAGCGCAGATAGGTGTAGACATAGACAATGATAATATCAATGAAATAGAACGCCGACAGAGCTACACCAGTTCCAAAGAGTCCCCACTGGGTATAGCCCACGATAATGAAGACTACCAACAGCACATCGTCTACAGTCTCAATCACAAGATAGGGCAACGAGTCGCCACGCGCTAATGTCAGGTAGCTGATAGGCAACGACATGGCTTTGATATACATGGAAAACACCGACACCTGAGCCATTGCCACCACAGGAAGGAACTCGCTGGTGAAGAGTAGCGGAATGAGCAGCGGCATAAAAACAATAAGCGCGGTAAGCATAGGCGAAACGATAAGCAAAGAAACCTCAATCTGCCGATTGACCGTATCGCGCATTTTCTTCCGGTGACGACCTACCGCTGACACCCGAGGGAAATAGTCGGTCTCCATAGCCGAGAACACCATACCGCCATAGGTTACGATAATCATGAATCCGGCATTATAGAGGCCCACGGTATTCAGGTTGCCAACGACATTCAGATAGGAACGCACCAACATCTCTGCTCCACTGCCCAGGACACCTGCCAACACGAAGGCAATGCCCAGACGTATCATCTCCATGCCCTCACCAAGAATGCCTTTCGCTCCATTCAAGCGTAACGGATAGAGGCGATAGGAATAGCGTATCGTAAGCAGCATAGCCGAGAGTGCCATGAGCACTATGACCGGCACGATGCCTGTCTCTCCGAAGAAATAATAGATAGGAACTGCTATCAGCAAGGCTAAGAAAACATTCCATATCTGAATAGTAGCCAAAGGCTTCAGCTGACGGGCACCTTTCAAGATGGCAGTCTCGCCACCAGTGACGGCCATCAGGGCCACAGCTGGTGCCAGCAATACAAAATGTAGTGTATGATTGCCCCAAGAAAACGTCCAGTCGCTGAGCAAGGGACCCACGACAATACAGACCAACATACCCAGCAAGGCTGTAAGCAACGACCAAGCACGCACCACCTTGATGAAATGGCTGATGCGCTCCTCGTCGCCTTGGTCGAAGAGCTCTGACACATGACGCACTGCACTGAACGAGATGCCGAAGTTGGTTGACTGGGAGATAAAGTTGACCGTAGTATTAAAAAGTGAAGCCAGACCCATACCGCCAGGGCCGAGAAGCGAAGCAATAATCTTATTGCGCACAAGACCTATCACAATATTCAGGCCCTGCACGCCACCGAAAATGCCTGTATATTTCAGTACGTGACTATAGCTGTCTTCGCGTTCTTCTTTCATGTATCTGTAAAAACAAACGCAAAATTACAACAATTATTTTGATTTTACGTTACTTTTATATAATTTTGTACGCATGAAACTCAGCATCGTCATTCCCGTCTATCAATCCGAGGCTACACTCGACCGATGCGTAGAGAGCGTCGCGAGCCAGACGTTCTCCGACTTGGAGATTATTCTGGTCGATGACGGTTCGCCCGACCGCTGCCCGCAGATGTGTGACGACTGGGCTCGGCGTGACAGCCGTATCAGCGTGATACACAAAGAGAACGGTGGACTGAGCAGTGCCCGCAATGCTGGCATCAACAAGGCAAGAGGTGAGCTGATTACCTTCGTTGATGCTGACGACTTTGTCGATAAGGGCACCTACGAGCAGGTAGTACCACTGGCTTTAGAGGCTGACATCGTAGAATACGCCATCTATTGGCAATACGGCTCAGACCAACAGCAACTGCAATCACAGCCAAACACCATCTACAGCGACATGCAGGAATACTGGCTCAAAGGCAAGGCCTATGCCCATAGCTATGCCTGTAACAAAGTGTTCCGACGCGAGTTGTTTGAAAAGGTGCGGTTCCCCGAAGGCCGGGTGTTCGAGGATGCGGCCACGCTGCCACTGCTGTTGCAAAGGGCATACCGCGTGGTCACCACGTCACGTGGCTGCTACTACTACTGCGCCAATCAGGAGGGCATCACCGCCAAAGCTACTGGTCGCGAGCTCGGCATGCTGTTGGAAAGCCACATAGGAACCATGAACCACTGGTGCGACGATGCCTACTACATGCACGTACTGAACATCCAGATGGATGTCTTTGACATGACATGCAAGGAGCCAGTGCTGCCCCACCGCTATATTAGCCCCACCAGCAATGGTCTCAATACAAAACAACGTCTTAAAGCTATCATGCTCAACTTATTAGGAATCAAAGGAATATGCAGACTGAACAACGCCATACAGCAACTGAAGGCACACCGCTCGTAAGCTTCATTGTTCCCGTTTTCAACGTGCCTGCCGACATGTTGTGCGAATGCATCGAGAGCATCATGACGCTCGCTCTTCAGCCGGAAGAACGGGAGATTATCGTCATTGACGACGGGTCGGACAAGCCCTGCATAGATGACATCAACAAGTATGTAGAGCAGTTGACTTATATCCGACAAAAGAACAGCGGACTGAGTGCGGCACGCAACACAGGCATAAGATGCGCATCGGGTACTTACCTGCAGTTTGTCGATGCCGACGACATGCTGATTACGTCAGCCTATAACCACTGCCTCGACATAGCAAAACGGGAAAGCCCCGACATGGTGATGTTCGACTTTACAAACACTCCCATACCGTCACAAACTTTCCACGATACGGTCATTACCGACGGAACCACCTTCATGCGACACCACAATCTACGGGCAAGTGCCTGGGGCTATCTTTTCAAGCGTAACATGCTCGGTCAGCTACGCTTCACACCAGGGCTCTACCATGAGGACGAAGAGTTCACCCCGCTGCTCCTTCTGCGCACCGGCAACATGATTCTAAGCGATGCCAAGGCCTATATGTACCGTCGAAGGAAGAACTCTATCACAACCAGCACTGACGAAGACAGCCAAGCTAAACGGCTCGGCGATGTGCGGCAGGTCATCGGACGACTCTACAACATCAGCGATACACTTCCACCCGATGAGCAGCAGGCGCTTGACCGTCGTGTTGCACAGCTCACAATGGACTTCATCTACAAAGTCATTGTGGAACAAAGGAGCCAGGATGAGCTTGAACAACAGATTAGCGAACTAAGGCAGATGGGATTGTTCCCACTGCCTAAGCACGATTATACACAGAAATACCAATGGTTCCGCCGTATGACCAGTACTAAAATGGGACGACGGCTGCTATTGCAAGTGATTCCACTGATGAAACGGGAAAGATGAGAATATTGCTCATAGGCGAATACAGCAACGTTCACGCTACACTGGCCGAAGGACTGCGCCAACTGGGACATCAGGTTACCGTGGCCAGCGACGGGGACGGATGGAAGGACTATCCACGAGACATTGACCTTGCTCGACGTCCGGGCAAGCTTAACGGTCTACGCCTTATGGCTAAGGTGTGGACACAACTGCCTCGTTGGCGAGGCTACGATGTGGTTCAGCTCATCAATCCCATGTTCGTCGAGCTTAAGGCTGAACGCCTTTTCCCACTATACCGTTATTTACGCAAGCACAACAAACGGCTGGTGCTTGGTGCCTTCGGCATGGACTGGTACTGGGTGCATGAGTGCACCTATCGCAAACCACTCAGATACAGCGACTTCAACATCGGCGACCAGATACGCACCAATGCCGATGCCATCAAGGAGCAACACGACTGGCTCGGCACGGCTAAGGAGCGATTGAACCATCTGATTGCTGAGGACTGCGATGCCATTGTCAGCGGTCTCTACGAGTACGACGTGTGCTACCGTCCGCATTTCCCTGATAAAACAACGTTCATACCCTACCCCATCAAACCTATGGGACCAATGGGACCAATAAGCCCCATAGAGCATATAGGTCCTATCAAACTCTTCGTCGGCATCAGCCGGAACCGCAACGAATATAAAGGCACCGACATCATGCTCCACGCTGCCGAAGCCGTCCAGGCCAAATACCCCGACCGCATGCAGCTTGTCAAAGCCGAGGGCATTCCCTTCGAGCAATATCAAAAGCTGATTGACGGAAGCGATGCCATCCTCGACCAACTCTACAGTTATACGCCCGCCATGAACGCGCTCTTGGCCATGTCGAAAGGAATTATAGTTGTAGGAGGAGGCGAACCAGAGAACTATGAAATTGTTGGTGAGAAGGAACTACGTCCCATTGTTAATGTGCAACCTACATACGAGAGTGTCTACCATGAACTGGAACAGATCCTACTTCATCCCGAGCGCATACCTGAGCTGAAACGACAAAGCGTTGAGTATATTCACCGACACCACGATTACATAAAGGTAGCCCGACAATACGAGGCCCTATATTTGAAGGGAAAAGTGAAAAGGGAAAAGTGAAAAGGGAAAAGTGAAAAGGGAAAAGTGAAAAGGGAAAAAGGAAAAAGAAAAAGGTAAAAGGATGCTCACTGCATTTCCTCTTACCTTTTGCTTTATCTTTCAGAATAAAAATCTTAGTTCTTGAAGAAGTCTTTCACGGCTTCGTTGGGAACCATCTGCTCATCGAAGATGTAGGCACCCGTCTTCGGACTGCGAACCATCTTGATAACCTTTGTGTAAGCGCGACCATCCTTCGAACCTTCGTGGAGGGTAGCAACGGTTTTCTTTGCCATAAGTCTTTAGCCTTTCTCTTACTTGATTTCCTTGTGAAGAGTCATCTTCTTCAGGATGGGGTTATACTTCATCAGCTCCATGCGCTCTGGCGTGTTCTTACGATTCTTAGTCGTAATGTAACGGCTGGTGCCAGGCAGGCCGCTGTTCTTCATCTCGGTGCACTCCAGAATCACCTGGACGCGGTTACCCTTTGCTTTCTTGCTTGCCATGGTTCTTAGTCTCCTATAACTTTAATGTCTTTCCAATCCACGAAGCCCTTGGCAACAGCCTGCTTCAGAGCGGCGTCCAGACCTACTTTATTAATCATGCGAAGACCAGCGGCGCTAATCTTCAACTGAATCCAGCAGTCCTCCTCAACATAGTAGAACTTCTTGCTGAACAGGTTCACGTCGAAAGAACGCTTTGTGCGGTGCTTCGAGTGCGACACATTATTACCAATCTGTGCCTTCTTTCCTGTGATTTGACAAACTTTAGACATTGCTATCTACTTTCTTTTTAAGTCTTTAAATACTTACTTACTCCAAACAGGGTGCAAAGGTACTAAAAAGATTTGAGATTTGAAGTTTGAGGTTTGAGTTTTATCAATCTCTTAATCTTTTTTAACTCTCCACCTCTGCATCTTGCACATCTTCCGCCTTCAGATAGTCACGAAACATCTGTATGGCCTTACTGGTAGCGATTGCAAGATTGATGTCACGACCATGATCTTCCTCCACCTTATAAGTAACAATATTGTCGGGTGTGCCACAAGCCAGCCAGATGGTTCCGACGGGTATCTCCTTGGAACCTCCACCAGGACCTGCGAGACCGGTAGCGGCAATGGCATAGTCGGTACAAAGGGTCCTACATACTCCCTTCACCATCTCCTGTGCCACCTCTTCGCAAACGGCAGTTTTCATCTCAAGCAGTTCATGGCTCACCCCTAACAAGTTCTCTTTCACCTCGTTAACATAGCAGATGATACCACCCTTGAAGTATTTCGAAGCACCAGGCACGGCAATAATTGCCTCGGCAATACGTCCACCCGTGCAACTTTCTGCCGTAGCCACTGTTCTCTCTTTCTCCCAAAGCAGTTCGCTTATCTCCCTGCTTATCACTTTTGACTCAAAATCCATCTTTATATTTTACTATTTATTATTTCACAATTAACACCGAGCCGTCAATTGTCAGATTGTCAATTCGTTATTGAAATGTTACCTTCGAGAACGCCGGGGCATCAATGGTACAGAACTCCTTGTCCAGATACTTGTAGTAGCCCACAATGCCAATCATGGCAGCATTATCGGTGGTATAACTGAACTTCGGAATATATATCTTCCAGCCATAGCGACGGGCATGATCGTGGAAAGCATTGCGAAGTCCGTTGTTGGCACTGACGCCACCGGCCACTGCCACATGTTTGATGCCCGTCTGCTTCACAGCCAGACGTAGCTTCTTCATCAAAATGTCTACAATGGTCCATTCGAGCGAGGCAGCCAGGTCTTCCTTATGATGCTCTATGAAGTCTGGATCGTCCTCCAGCCACTTCCTCAACGAGTAGAGGAACGAAGTCTTCAGGCCCGAGAAGCTATAGTCAAGTCCTGGGATATGGGGCTCGGCAAACGTGTATGCTTTCGGATTGCCCTGACGAGCCAACCGATCGATAATAGGACCGCCAGGATAGCCCAGCCCCATGACCTTCGAACATTTGTCGATGGCCTCACCAGCAGCATCGTCGATAGTCTGCCCCAGCACCTCCATATCATTATAGGCGCGAACCAATACAATCTGTGAATTACCTCCAGATACCAACAGGCAGAGGAAGGGGAAGGGGGGAGAAGCCTCCCCAAGCCCCTCCAAAGGAGGGGATGATTGGTTACCTATAGCTTCAAGTGACTTAACATCACTCCCTTTGGGAGGGCTTGGGTGGGCTTTAATGAAGTGGGCCATCACATGTCCTTGCAGGTGGTTCACGTCAATGAGTGGGATGCCTAACGAGCGGGCGAAGCCCTTGGCAAAGTTCACACCAACCAGCAGCGAGCCCATCAGGCCCGGACCGCGGGTGAAGGCAATAGCCGATAGCTGTTCCTTCGTAATACCAGCCCTCTTGATAGCCTCGTGAACCACAGGCACCACGTTCTGCTGATGAGCACGTGAAGCCAATTCTGGCACCACGCCGCCGTATGCCTCATGCACTGCCTGCGAGGCCGTAACATTACTCAGCAGCACACCGTTCTTCAGTACTGCCGCAGAGGTGTCGTCACAGCTGGACTCTATACCTAATATGTAGATGTCTTGATTCATTTCTCTTTTCAAACTGCCTTCTATATAACTAAGGTTACAGACCCCACCCCTGCCCCTCCCCGTAAGGGCAGGGTTCAAGAGGGGAGTGCCCTGCGGATTGACTTCTCCGGTGGTAGCCGATCCCCTCCCTTCAAGGGGAGGGGCAGGGGTGGGGTCTGTATTGTTATTATTCATGTTTGTTTTCGCTTTATCGAAAAGTTTGCTGCAAAGGTAATTATTTTCTGCGGAATGGTCAAAAGTTTAAGCCGAAATGTTGGGAAAAAACTGACATCAGCCTTTTTTCACGCTTTACTCCTTGCATCATATCTTTTCCGATTGAGACGGAAAAAATACGAAAAGAACCTGTAATTCTGGAGGAATAACGTAATTGAGCCCACTTTAAAAAGTAAGCTCAGGCAAGTATTATCATTACAGGCTCTCTGTAACGGTATTACAAACAACTTGTAACGGTATTACAAAGTATTTGTAACGATATTACAAAGTATTTGTAACGGCATTACAGACTATTTGTAATGGTGTTACAAACCGTCTGTAACGAATCATGTGACTTTTCCTAATTTCACTAGACACTTTTTCTCTTCATTAGCTGAAACAGTAGACGATTGCCTTGTTCTCGTACTGAATCGATAGACACAAGCGAAAAAGCTGTGCTGTTTTATTTGACGCCCTAG
>Ga0256404_1004867_pt1 | contig 24568 bp, 20 predicted proteins | sample RumenRJG_01DNA_FD_185990 | JGI IMG/M metagenome (GOLD analysis project Ga0256404, IMG submission 185990) | Bovine rumen microbial communities from Lethbridge, Alberta, Canada - RJG_01 | ecosystem: Host-associated > Mammals > Digestive system > Stomach > Rumen | place: Canada: Alberta | collected... | reverse complement strand
TTTCTCTTCGATTTCTTCCTTTGCTTATGGTGGTGCTAACGTCACTATCAAAGAAGGTTATGAACCAACAGAGATGGATGAGAAGATGGAGTCTCTCAATTATGTGCAAAATTGCAATACCGTTGCGGAAAGAGAAGCAACAATCAACGATATCATGTCAGGCGTCATGGTGATGACTAATGCGGTCAAAGTCTTTGCCATTCTTCTAGCTATCGTCGTTCTTTATAATTTGGCCTTAATGAATTTCAAAGAACGTACCAGGGATATCGCCACATTGAAGGTGTTAGGTTTCAGTCGTGTGGAAATCTCCCTTTCCTTGATGATGGAGACCCTCTTTTTGACTGCCATCGGCGTTCTTCTTGGTTTGGCTCTAGGCTACCCATTCCTTTTATTGGTGATGGGGACGAATATCGTCGAATTGGTAGAATATCTATACACGATCCGCTTCCTTTCCTATCTTTTCTCCTTCCTTTTAACTTTTGTCGTAGCCTTTATCGTCGATTTGATCTTGGTGCAAAGAACAAGAAAAGTCAAAATGGTCGAATCTCTCAAAAGCGTGGAATAACGGGATATTGGAAAATCACCCGCATCGTGCTCGATGTGCCAAATTCCCTCGATTGCATCGGTGGTTTTGTTTTTTTGGTGCCACGATTTTTCAGGTTTTTCTCCAGAAGCCCTGCTTTCTTCAAAGAACGAAGCGGCACACGAACAGCATTGTGTGCCGCAATGATGAATTAATTGTTTGGAATGGGTGTCTCGGTCAAAGCGCTGAAGATATGCTTTAGAACCTCAATATTGACCGAATTCCCAAGTTGTTTGAATGCGCGTTGTTTGTTTTCGTCCGGGATAAACGTTTCGGGGAATGATTGGAGTCTCGCGGCCTCTCTGACGGTCATATAACGTCTCATGGGCCCAATGACGGGAATCTGTACCATCGCCACAAGCGCCTGGAAGCAGTTGGGCCTCTTGACCCTTACGCCGCTCGGCCTCCATTGGATTATGCAATCCCAGATGGATTCATAGTCTTCACCGACCTGCCATTCGAATTTCCGTTCTGTGGGCGTGAAGTCGTCGAGGTTGTGCCTATAAAGATCCATGTTCTTTTTGATGAACTCGGCCTTCCAGTCCGGGATGTCTGGTTCGGCAAGGGCCTTCTGTGCCTCGCCCAAGTCGAAACACCACGACCACACGGGGAAGCCGATCGTCTTCACGTCGAGCCCGCGATGGAACTCGTCCCAGCAATCAAGGACGTCGATTTCGTGCCTCGACAGCGCGTAGTCCGGATCGGTAACGCCTTGCTCCAATATAGGCAGCACGCTGACGTCTTTCTTGTCGAGGAGTTGCCCCAAATCTAGGACCAATGGCTCGTTGGCATGGCACGGATCGTAGATACCGGGGATGTATACCCTAGGCCTGATCTGGGGTATGCCGAATTGGTACGGCTGGAGGATAAGAGGAGAAGCGGGGATCCTATATCCCAAAGACCTAAGCGTCTCGCAGATGGTCTTATACGTTTTTCCGTCGTCGTGCGAAACGAGGTTCTGCACGTTTTCGAGGAGGACGTAGCGGGGGTGCTTGGCCTCCAGGATCCTGGCTACCTCGAAGAAAAGTGTTCCACGGACCTTGTCGAGCTTGTCGAGGTAGCCCCAACGGACGCGGTAGAAGATATCTTCGCTCTTGACGCGGTCCATGAACACGTGGGTGAAAGAGCACATGCGGAGTTCCGTCGGCAGGTTGTCGACGAAGTCTTCGTAGGCGATTTCGGGCCAGTAGTGGCTGATGTCGCGCCTGAGTTTGAGCTTCTCGTGGTTTTCCATTTCTTACTCCTTTCTGCCGATTTCTGGCTTTCGGAGGCCGTTTTATGCGTTTTGTGGCGTAAACTGATACTTCCGGGTTGATTATCGACGTTTAAACCGCCATAATTTGGTTGCTTGGGATTACATTAAGTTTCTAAATCTCATTAAATCAGAAGCAACTACACACAAGATACGCTTTAAATTACATAAAAACAAGCAGTTTCATTGAACCGATTTAATAAAAAGGAGAATATTGATTAATGAGCGCGAAAAAGAAAGACAAGGTAGCCAACGAGGCTTGGACAAAGGCCAATGCGTCCGTGGCGGAGCAGCCGGAGCCGGGCCTCCTTCCCAACCAGTGGGACAGGCTCACCGAGGCCAGGAAGGCCAAGGGGCTCTCGCAGAAGGAGCTCGCGGACCTCATCGGCGTCACCCAGACGACCATGAGCCACTGGGAGAAGGCGAACGAGCTTCCCGCCTCTGCCATCCCGTTTCTGAAGATGTCGATGGCGCTGGGCGTCCCGCTGGACTGGCTCTTCTACAACAACCTCGTCGTGGGTTCCATCTCTGAGGAGGAGAAGGACACGATGCGCAAGGCCACGGAGATACTCCAGAGGCTCTACAGCAAGAAATAAAACCTTGGGCACTGATCCTGTTTTCGGGGTCCGTGCCCTTTTGTCGTAGGAGGGTATTCATGAAAAACCACATCGTTAGCCAGATGATCATCAAGAGATTCGCTTCCGCGATTAATGTTTTCGATTTAAAAAGTGGCAAGCTTGATTTAGCCAAAAAGCCCCATAAGGTTTTCTATAAGGATGGCTTGCTGCCCGAGGATCTCGATCATTTACTCTCAACCACGATCGAGAGCCGCTTCGCCAATCTTCTCTATCAGAAACTGCTAAATCCGGATTTCATCACTTTAAGCAGAGAAGAACTGTGTTTGCTTAAACGCTACATGATGATGGTTAGCATTCGCATGTATGGTCCTGATGAATTCGCGGCTATGATGGAGAACTTCTCCAACAACGCGGAGAGATACCTATTCTTGGCAAAGCATTTCTGCCCTTGGCTATCGAATCTAAAAAGGAATAGCGACCTCAACCTCTCAAGCCAGGGATTATACGAGTTGGCTTTGAGAGTGTGCTGCGAAAACGAGGACATCACCAATATATCGACTGATACAAGGGCGACATTGGAAATCGTTGCGTGGGCGATGACATTCGTGGATGCGTATTTGGCGATTTGGGATGCCCCGAAGGGCATGGAATTCATCTTAAGCGACTGTTCCATGGTGTCGGAATACGAGGGATGCCATCAGCTGACAGGTGGGCTTGACCTTTCGAAGTTCGCCTATTGCCAATATCACTTGCAGCACCCAACCGAGGATTTGGAGGGCCTCATGCAGGCCAAGGCGCTTTCAACCCTGCAGATAATGTACGAGAACTACAACCTCTTCAACCTTTCTTCAAAGAGATGCTTAGTCGCGATTAATCCGTTCTTCAGCCAGTATTTCGGCCTAAAACAGATGTCGGACGGTGGGGACGTTTTCGTGGCGCCAGAACCCGACGTCTGGCCTGCCGTGGTCCAGGATAAGAATCTTTTTAAATCGCCTGTAACCGAGCACAAACTTAAATTGGGCTACACGATGCAAGACCTGTTTTTCTATGAGCCTAGGACCTTAACGCCGGAGGATATGGTCTACGTGAATTCGATGATTCTCTTGATGTCCCGGGACATCATCGGCTTCAATGACTTCGCATCCATTTCAGATTCCATCGATTACTTCCTTTGGTCGAAAACGTCGATGAAGAACAACGAATTCCTTTTTCTCGAGACGAAAGACGAAATCATCAAATTCATGGAAGATCTCATGCACGACCCTTTGATGAAACTGTCTCAATTGTGCAGAGAAAAGTTAGGCGATGGACAGCAGACATATGCCATCGACCTGTTTAGAGAGGTCACGGAGAACATGCTTTCGGATTTTCGAACCAATAAATACATATATTGGTACTTGTTGGAAAACGAGGACGTGTCGAGAAAACACCCAAATCTCTCCTTCCTCGGTGATGAAGAAAAACGAATGAAACTATTCCGCGATACCTATAAGGCTTTATGGGGTAAGGAATACGTTAAAGGTAGCACTAATAAGTGAATGCGCATGCGCGCTTTGATAAAATAACCTCAGCCAAATGAACTTTGACCATTTGCAACAATTCGGCAGCGCGGTTGTTGCCCGCTTAAATACGCTAATTAGAAACGTGGAGGCTTCCTCCAATTCCTTTTATGATTCCTATCTCGATCTTCAGGAATCGTTCACGAAAGAGGTCCTTGCATCTTCCGGCTATCAGTTGGATGGATCGAAGAATTCCGGCTACCTCCTCCACGGTGCCGAGGTGAAGGATTTCCTTGGTCGGAAGTTCGGCATCGATCCGAGCCTCATCGAAAAGCTCCACGACCATACCCTCAAGGCGAACAAGCATAAGCACCAGAAAGAAAAGACAGTCACCATCGACAGCGTCCATGCATTCATGGAACCGTTCTACGTCTTCTCCAGACAGTGCGCGGGCCTATCATACGTTGGCCAGTTCGCCTACGACCCATCGTTCTTCGGTGGAATTTTCGGGGCCCTCGCCAAAGAAAACGCATGCCTTAGAGGGAAGGTGTCAGACCTTCTCCGAAAGGCGGAGGCGATGGCTCGCGAAAACAAACTTACGGTCGAAGAACTCGCCGCGTGCAAAGGGGTCGTATCTTCGCTGAAGGGCGATATCGATGACCTCCAAGAAGAGAACGAGCGGATCAAAGGCGCCATTTCCTTTATTCAGGACATTACGAGCAAACGATTGGAAAACCTTGAAAGGAAATACGAGGAGTTGGACGAGAAGGTAGCCAGAATCCTCAACGCCTCCCCGAAGCAAGCGCCGTCTCCGATGCAGTCCCCGATTCCAAACAGAGCCGTTTCCCCGGAAGACGAAGCCATCGTGAAGAACTTCTTCAAGAACGCAAAGGTTTATTTCTCCGATGCGGCAAGCGGCCCGGTCAACGTGGCTGAAGGCAGAATGATGAGGCGCGGGATTGCTTGCGGGATAGCGGGTCTAATAACCTTTATTGTTGCCCTGTGCCTGCCCGCTGGATACAAGGCCTTCGCCATCTTTGGAGCCCTCATGATCCTCTATGGGGTGTTTATGTTCCTCATCGGCTTTAAGGTCGCAGGCTACGAAATGCAGGACCCAGCAGAATTCTGGATCATGGCGAAAGGACATGCAGCATACAACGGTAGAACCGTCGTTGCCGCTTTCTCGTCGGCGAGGTGGAAGTGGATTACCACGCTTTTGTTCATCGTCAGCCTTTTGGGCGTAATCGCGATGCTTTTCAGTGCCTCCCCGATGGTTTTGGAGAATCCACCTAGCGTAGCGGCCTCTTTTGCGGTGCTGCAAGGAGTGGCGTCCATTGTGATTCTAAGTATCTGCATGGCGACAACGGGGAGGTCATATGAATTCCAATACGTAATATTCCAGTACGGCGACGACGTGATACGCTTTGACAGGAAAACCGGCCAGTGGACGGCCCGCGACAAACGCTTGAAGGGGCACCGGCTATAAGGGGAAGGAATTAGCGATGAAGAGCAAAGTCATTATGTGTCCTATTTGCGGGGAACATCACTTCACCTCGGAGAACGACCATGAAATCTGCAGAATCTGCGGATGGGAGAACGAGGGGTTCGGTACCGATGGATTTTTCCCGACTGGCGCGAACCACGTTTCTTTCCACGCTTATAAAATGCGGTATCGACTCCTAAAAAGAATCGACCATACATATCGCTGGATATCTAAGCCGGATTTGTGGAACCAAATCGACTCGGACTTCGAATGGCTTCCGGCCCCAGTGACGACCTCCCACGTCCATTCCGAGTTATCCATGGATTCCGTTGCACATGTCGCATGGTTCTATAGGTGGAGAGGCGACCAGATTGTAAGGGCAACCTACGAAGGCATTCTTGAAGTAAACATCTCAATCCCGCGCGGCGAAAGAGAGAAGGCGGAATCGATTTACGACTCCCTCAAAAACGAGATTCGTGTTATGCATGCGGCGAAAGATTATCCGGATATGCTCAATAAGTTCGCCGATGAAATCAAAGAAAGATATCAACCGTTTTTGGTCGAATGGGACGGGACGTTTGATTAGACGGACAATATGGCAAGCCTAAGGGCGCTCGCGATTGCGGGCGCTTTTCCTTATAATATGGACGCGCCATAAAGCCCTCTGGAGCCTTGCGAAAGCTTAGCAAAGGAGGAATTGCTAAGTGACGCGTTCAGTAATTGCCAACAATGGCGACCTGATCAAACAGCTGACGAAGGAAGCCGGCATGACCCAGCAGGATCTTGCCGACGAGTTGGAATACACCCTCCGCGCTGTCCAGAAATGGTGCAGCCAGGGGGTTAGCGACTACCATGTGCTAGTCCGCATCGCCGACGTCTTCGGAATCGCTGTGGAAGACCTCATCTACGAAAAGTAGGTGGGTCTTTTTATTTTGTGGTTCGCTGAAAAGTACGATAAAACTTATCTTTTGATCTTCTTACGAACTATCGGTGTGCATACTTTCGCCCATCCTTTTCCGACAATGGTGTCGTCCAAAAAGGAGGACGGAACCATGAAAGAAACCCCCAGCAAAAGATACTTCCTGGTCACCGCGATGTGCGGCCACGTCGGGAAGCTGAGATACGTTCCAGTGAACTTCGCCGTCCGAGCGGGAAACGCCTCGGAGGCCGCCCAACTCACAAAGACCTTCCCGAGGGTAAAGAAGCACCGCAAGGACGCGATCCTCGAATGCGTGGAGATCACGCACGAGCAATACCTCATCCAAAGAAACGTCAACAGGCAGAACCCATACCTCAACGCGAAGTGCAAAGCCGACGTCGGGGCGGACGAGGCCTTCATCGAAAGCATTGAGCGCATCGAAAGGAAGGGAAGGAAGGAGAAGCGCCCCCTCTCCATGAAATACCGAGCCTGGAAGGCCGAGGGCAGATACCTCGCCAGGGCCCACTGCGGAGGCGAATGAACATGAAGATAAGGATCAATTCGTTCTGGGCGAACAAAAGTCTATGCGACGGGCCCGGCATCAGGTCGCTCTTATTCTGCCAGGGCTGCGACATCCATTGCCCGGGATGCCAAAACCCAATCTCGTGGGATCCGAAAGCAGGGAAAGAAAAGGATGTCTCCGAGTTAGCTCGGGAAATCATCTCCGCCAGCGACAACGGCAAAATCACCATAACCGGTGGCGAACCGTTGCTCCAGAAGGAAGCGGTCGCCGAACTCGTCAGAATCCTCGATGAGGCCGGCATGGACGTCGCCCTATATACCGGGCACCAGAAAGAAGAGGTGCCGCAGGAAATCCTAAGTCACCTTAAGTATCTCAAATTCGGCCCATACAAAAGGGAACTTCATACATCAACGACACCCTTCGTGGGTTCAACAAATCAAACGTTTGAAAGGATCAAATAACCATGAAGCAGAACAACAACGAAAACGCAGCCAACAGGCTCTCATACGTAGGCCACGTTTACGGAATCGGCGAAAGCGTAATCAAAAGGGAGACGCTCGACGGACTCCCAAAGGCATGGGCCGATCTCCATAGGAAAGGCTATATCCACATCCACGATCTAGACGCTTACGGGCTTACCTACAACTGCCTTACCTTCGACGTCGACAACCTCGACCTTTCTGAGATTAACGACGAAAGCGAGCAGGGGAGGATCATCGCCCTGTTCTCTTACTTGAAACTCCTCATCGAGGAATACGGGAACGAGCAGTCCGGCGGGATGGCGTTCGCCAACTTCGACAACGACATCGACGGCATGCTGAACAAGCTTGGCGTCGCCGACAGCGAGCCGAATAACCTGATCCTAAGATCCTGCATCAGGGCCTTCATCAGGTTCTGCAACGACAACCATACCCGCATGGGACTCGTCAGCTATTACGTGACGCTGAATATCGGGTTAGCGAAGACAAAGCGCGCCAGGTTCATCGCCGAATCGGTCATCGGCGAATTCAAATCGCTCGGCGACCTCGTCTACAAGCCGAACATCGTTTTCAAAATCAAGGAAGGCATCAATCGCAGGGACGGCGACCCGAACTACGGAATCCTAAGAAAAGCGCTCCTATGTACGGCGAAGAAGATGATTCCAACGTATCTCCTCTGCGACTGCGAGCAGGACAGGAACGTCGACCCAAACCGCCTTTCCGTTATGGGCTGCCGCACCAGGGTCGTCGACGACCTTTACGGGCAAAAAGGGGCAATCGGGCGCGGGAATATCGACAACATCTCCATCAACCTTCCGCGCATCGCCCTCGAAATCGACCGCGACTATAGGGACTCTTCCTTCGAAGAGAAGATGCAGACCTTGAAGAAGCGTTGGGCCGACGTCGCCGGGCACGTCAAGGGCATCCTCATCGACCGCTATGAGAAGGTCATCGGCCAGACGCTCGACGACTTCCCAACGAATCGAAGGTTCAACCTCTGGGGCACGCGCTTCGACAAGGCGAAGGACCTTGAGGAGATCTTCAAGCACGGAACACTTTCCATCGGATTCATTGGGCTAAGCGAGGCGATCGAGGTCCTAGCGGGAAAAAAATACTACTCGGATCCATCAACCCTCATCGCGACGGTCGGATTCGTCTCGTACATGAGGGAATACTGCGACTTCCTCCGCAGGGAGACGAAGTTGAACTTCTCGCTCCTAGCGACCAGCGGCGAGCTTATCTCCGGCCGGTTCACCGAGATCGACGCGAAAGAATTCAAGCCCACGTCCGACATCTTCTCCAAGGGTTATTACACCAATTCCTTCCACGTAGACGTCGATAGCGACCTCCCGGCGAAGAAGAAAATCCAGATCGAAGGCCTTTTCCATCCCCTTTGCAATGGTGGCTCAATCACCTATGTGGAGCTCGGCGAGGCGCCCCTAGGGAATGACGAAGGCCTATCGGAGCTCGTCGAAGCCGCGATTGCATCCAACGTCCATTACCTCGGATTCAACTTCCCGAAGGACGTCTGCGACGAATGCGGGGCTAGCGGCGTATTCGACGATTGCCCATGCTGCGGCTCGAAGAAAATAACGCGGATCCGCAGGGTTTCCGGATACCTCGAGATCCTAGACGGTTTCACAAAAGGGAAGAAGGCCGAAGAGAGAAACCGCAGGAGGAACGGCTGATGGGCAGGAACCTCTTCATCGCCGACCTCCATATTGGGGGCCAGCGGATACTGAAACTCTGCCATAGGCCCTTCAAGACCCTGGAAGAACAGGACCAGGCCATCGCGGATAACTGGAAAAACGCGGTAGGAGATGAGGACACCGTATATGTCCTTGGCGACGTCGCGGAAGGGGACTACGAACGTACGATACGTATCCTTTCGCCCCTTCCGGGCCGCAAGATATTGGTGGTCGGGAACCACGATGACGACGAGTCGCTCCTTCAATACCAAAGGAGGCGCCTATTCGAAAGAATCATGGGCTACGCCAAGACCGAAGAAGGCGGGAAGGAAATCATCCTCTTCCATTACCCGATCATGGATTGGGAGGACCGCCAATTCGGATCTGTCCTGGTATACGGACACATCCACAACAAAGACCTGCCCGAAATCAGGGGCTATTACAAAGACAAGCCTTGCTACAACTGCGGGGCCGACGTCATCGGGTTCACTCCGAGGACGCTAGAAGAACTAATAAGAATCAAGGAGGCACAACTATGAGCAAGCCAAGCATCCATATAAGCGTCGAGGGCTTCGACGGTGTCGGTAAGACCACGATCTGCCGTCTTTTGGCGGAAAAGCTCGGATACGAATTCGTCGAGAAGCCGCTCCATTACCTTTTCGACGAGGGGGAGTCATTCGACGAATACCTTCGCATCCGTGACAAGGTCAACGTTTGCCCAGACCGCGATTTCACCGCGACGTTCTATGGGTTAGGAAGTCTCTACCTTTACCATCTCTACGGCGGGAAAGGCATCGTGACCGATAGGCATCTTTGCTCCAACTACGCCTGGAGCGGCAACGGGAAAAATGACGATGTCTACGAGCTACTGCTCAAGAAACTAGGCAAGCCTTATCTTACTGTCGTCCTCTACGCAAAGCCAGAGACAATCAAGGCAAGACTCCGCGGACGCGACGAGAAGGATCCGGACATCAAAAAAATAAGCAAATCCGAGGAAATCTACAGCAAAATGCGTTCCTTTTGCCAGGATAACGACCTAAATACCTTGTGGCTGCACACGGATAACATGTCCCCGGAATGGATAGTGGAACTGGTTCTCGACCGTTTGCAGGACATAGAAGAAGGAGCGCCTGACGCCTTCCAAGAAAGCGTTTTGTCGGGGGTATATTGATGAACGAACGCGATATCGGCAGAAACCGCGTAAGCGGGGACTTCAAATACCTTGCCCTCTATTGGGCGCTAGGCTTTGAACCAAACGAGTCCGGCCTCTTCGTCAAAGACTACGGCGACTGCCGGATCGAGATCGATTCCGAGAATGGGCTCGCCCGCTTCGGCGCGCCTTTGACGGTCGTTGGCTCAACTTCGCTCCGCCTGGACACCCACGAGTCCTTCGTCATCCTGGAGTGCGTGGACAGGCTACTTGAGCTCGGTTACAACGCCAGCGAGATCGTCGTTGATCCCGGCAACGAGTGGGACGTTTACCTCGACGGGGTCTACATCAAATGCTTCGAATGGGGCTCCGAGATGTCCTGTGGCGGCAAACCCGCTCCGAAAGTCGGAACCTTCGTCTCGGTCCTTTACCAATCCAGGCTCTACAGCGGTTTCATCGACCGCAGGCAGACGATACATAACGGCGACGGCGTCGACTACAACTACGGCGTGATGGACTGCCGCCGCGGCAAATGCGTGCTCATGAAGCTGGAGGAGCGCGAGGAGAACGGTTTCATGGTCCGTGGGACCGAGGCAGTCGCATACGTCGGATCCGGGAAGAAGGCCGTCGTGCCGGATGGCGTCGCCTCCATCGCCAGCTGCATGTTCTGGGACAACCAGGAAATCGAGGAAGTGGTGTTCCCAGATTCCCTCGTCAGGATTGGTGGTGACCTTCTCTATAACTGCAAGCACCTACGGAAGGTTGTCATCCCCGAAAACGTCGCGGAGATGGGCGACAACCCATTCGCCGGTTGCCCGGAGCTCGAGCTCGAATGCCTTTCACCGCGCTTCCGCTGGGACGGACATCTCCTATATCAGGGGAGCAGACTCATCCATTGCCAAATCAAGGGAACTCCGAAGGAAGTCGTAGTGGGCGAAGGAACCAAGACCATTGGCAAGCACGTCTTCTACCTCTGCGCCGGGATCGAGTCCATTGTTTTGCCGTCGTCCCTTAAGAGGATGCAGAACTTCCCATTCTCCGGATGCTCCGTGAAAAACCTCGAAATACGTAGCGGCGCCTACAAGAACATCGACGGAATCGTCTATACGGGCGATATGAAAGAGGTTGTCGGATGCATTAATTCGACCGTCCTTCCAGCCTTAGTTATTCCGGAGGGCGTCGAGAAAATCGACCGCAATTCCTTCTATCGCTGCGCCGGGATCGGCAAAGTCGTCATCCCATCGACTCTCAGGTCCATTGGCTATAACCCCTTCAACGGATGCCCAAACATCGAATTCGAGTCCCGCTCCGAATCCTTCAAGGTCATCGATGGCCGATTGTACAACGCCGACGTGAGCAAGCTTATCTGCTGCCCGAAGTCTAGGGCGGTCGGGGAGGTCCGACTCCCTGACTCAGTCATTGAGCTTGAGCGAAGCGCCTTCAGCGGCTGTTCCGAGATGACTGGCATCATCTTGAAAAACGTCGGCAAGATCGGCAAATCCTGCTTCTCGGGATGCTCTTCTTTGAAGAAGGTCTATGTCCCGGACCACGTCGCCTACGTCGGCGAATGGGCGTTCTCCCATTGCGAAGCGCTGCAGGAGGTCTCGGTCGGCCCGGACACCTTCGTGGACCGCAATTGCTTCTCTGGGTCCCCGTGCAAGGAGACGAGAAGGCGGGGACGCAGCAATTACCTTATCGAAAGCGAGAACCTCTTCTTCCTCAAGGGATGCAAGGATTCGCTTCAAGGAAAGGTCGACAGCATCGTCATCGACCCGCCGTACAACTCGAAGATCGACTATGTCGGCTACCAGGACGACTTCGGCGGCTCATACCTGTCGTTCCTCAAACACCGCTTTGAAGCAGCGAAGGTGCTGCTTAAGCCAACAGGTTGGATGGTCGTCTGCATCGATAAAGGCGGACTCAAGGCGGTCAAAGAGGCCGCGTCATTGACGTTTGGAAAGAGGAACGTCTCAATTCGCCTGTGGAAGAAACTCGACAAAAGGTTGGACCAGAACAAGGAAAATAGACCCGGAAAGAAGAAGGTCCTCTTCGAATACATCGTCTTCTGCAGGAGCTCCAGGGAATCCGCTTTGCTCCCGATACTAAGCCCAAAGGGGAAGCCCGCCAAAGTCCCGCTGATATTCTCCGGCTACGGAACTACGTCCTCCGCAAAGGATGAGATCGCCGAGGTGTTCGGCAGCAGGAGCGCCTTCTCCACCCCAAAGCCAATTGCCTTAATCCGGGAACTAATACGCGCAACCTGCCCAAAAGGCGGAATCGCGATGGATTTCTTCGCCGGATCCGGCACGCTAGGGGTGGCTGCTATGGAACTAAACGCCCAAGACCATGGTTTAAGGTCCTATGTCCTCGTCACCAACGGGGAATCGAGCTTTTCCGAAAGGATTGCCGAACCAAGGCTAAAAGCCGCCGAGGCCAAATTCGGCGGAAGCCATAGATTCATCAGATAAGGAGGAAACAAAAATGGCTCTTATGAAATGTCCCGAATGCGGGAAGGAAGTGAGCACGGCGGCCACGTCGTGCCCGCACTGTGGCTATCCTCTCAAGAAAGAGAAGTCTGCCCAGTACGAGACCATGACCATCAAAGTCCGTTGCTGGGGCAGAAGTCCTGACGCTCTGAACAACAAACTCCGCGAATACACATCGAAGGGCTGGGAGGTCGTTTCAGCAATCGAAGACCACTGGCAAGGCGGCATCCTGAGTCCTGTTTACAAGGTCGTTTTGAAGCGTCAAAAGAGATAAAAAGTTTGCAGTACCACGATTAGCACTTCCCTCTTTTACTACTGACTGATGGGTTATCCCCATGCCAAGGGCGTTTTCCAACCAGCTTTTTGTACCACGAATATACCACGGGACTATTACTGCGTAATAAGGTTTTCATTAAATCGGCTTAATAAGACGGATTCTTTCGATTAAATCTAGAGAAACTTTCTGCGCTAGGAATTCCCCGCATCTTGCTCCATTTTTCAAAATTAGTCCGATGGCATCGATGATTTTTAATATTTTGGCTTACAACAAGCCTACGAAAAATCGATATTTTTTCTGGAGCCTATTTGCGGGTTTCAAAGAACGATGGAGGCACGAGCACTGCCGTTCTTTGCCAAACTTATTTGATGCCGTAATCCGGTCTTACGATCTAGACCTGCAGTGAGAGCGATACTCCAATAATAATGTCTGTGCCGAGGATAATCGGTTTCGTGGCGCATGCTGCGCCTATGGACAAGTAAATACCGTTTCGTTCAGAATTACGAATCACGAAAACCCCATTTTTGAAGCCCATGGGATTTCAAGGCGTGATGATCATGTGGTTTTTATCCCGGGGATAATTGAATAAATATAACATAAAAGATATAATTTATACATGGAGGAATTTAAGCCTGAAAGCAAGCTTCTGCCCGTAGCGGAAACTGAGGTGGGAATCGCGGACCGCATTTTTACGATCCGCAGCGTCCAGGTGATGCTCGACACCGACATCGCCTCGCTTTTTCAGGTGGACGTCAAGAGACTTAATGAGCAAAGAAAAAGGAACCCAGGCCGTTTTCCTGTAGACTTCTGTTTTCAAATTACCAAAGAAGAACGCGGTTGCTTAAGGTCGCAAATTGCTACCTTTGCGGAAAGAACACGCGATCGCAAATACCTTCCCTATGTTTACACCGAACAGGGAATCATCGCCCTTGCCGGGGTCCTGCGCTCAGGCCTGGCGGACAAAATGGCGGTGGAAATTTCCCGCGTCTTCGTCTCTATGCGGCGCTTCATCATCGAAAACGGCGACGTCATACAGAGGGTCGCCGAACTGCAAAGCCGTCAAATCGCCTTCGAGAACGAGACTGCCCGGAAATTCGACGCGCTTTTTTCCTATGTAGACGAAAAGTCATTCCCCAAGCAGATGACCTTCTTCGATGGGCAGTGGTTCGACGCCTACGATTTCCTTAGCTCCCTCTTCGAGAAGGCGGACTCCTCCATTTTGCTCATCGACCCTTATTGTGACCGCGAGGCATTGCGATACTGTGCAAAGCGGAAAGATGGGGTCTTCATCAAAATCTGCCATGGTTCTCGCGCGGCCTTAAGCCATCAGGACGTTGCTTCCTTCTCCCGCCAATACGGGCCAATAGGCGTGAAATGCGACGACTCCTTCCATGATCGCTACCTGATTTTGGATGAAAGGGAATGTTACCATATCGGCGCTTCCATCAACCATGCGGGCAAGCGTGTTTTCGGCATTAGCCGCGTAGAGGACGATGACGTCATCGCCTTGCTGCTAAGGAAAGGGGGTTAAATGAGATATCCGTCCACCAGCCTCATCGAGCAGATAAAAAAGGAGAGGAAGAAGAAGGGGATTACCCAGACGGAGCTTTCCGCCATGCTTGGCCTTCCCCAGCCTTCCATCGCCAGGATCGAGACCGGCATGGTTTCCCCAACCCTTGGGATGCTCGAGCGGATTTGCGACGCCTTAGGGCTTGAGATACTCGTCCAAAAGCAAAGGATAATCCCAAAGCGGGTGAATCTCGTCGTGGATATGCATGGATGCCCTAACCGCTGCCTCCATTGTTGGCTTGGGAACTTGCCAAACCACCTCCTAAGTGACCTTGACGCGGAATGGATTGCCTCGCTCTTCCGTCCTTATTTCAAGGATTTGACGTTCTATTCCTGGCTCAGGGAGCCGGATCATTGCCCCGATTATCGGGCGCGATGGGAAAAGGACTGCGCCCTTTCCTCGATTAAGCCAGAACGCTTCGAGTTGGCCTCTTTCTACCGCATTGTCCGCGACGTTGATTACGTGGCCTTCCTCAAGGAAGTGGGGACGAAGAAAGTCCAGCTGACTTTCTTTGGAGGCAAAATGACCACCGATAAATACGTAGGGCGCAAGGGCGCATACCAAGAACTAATGGAGGCGACGAAGATATTGCTGAGAAATGGCATAACGCCTCGCTGGCAGTTCTTCATCAACATGGAGAACAAGGAGGAGATCCTCCCCCAAATCAAAATGGGAGAGACCATGGGGGTAAAAGAGATCTTCGTCCACGAGGGGAGTTGCGACGGCAACAACGCCAAGCTTTATGATATCCGCATCGAGAAAGAAGCCATTCCGAAAGAGCTGATTCCCTATTATTTGGATTATGGGAAAATCCGTACCGAGAGGGAATGGTGCCAGACGCTTAAGGGCGACAAAGAACTTTTTCTTCCCCATAACGAGAAGGACATTACCCTCAATATCACCTCCGATTTCAACGTCTATTTCCATTTCACGAACCCATCCCACGCTTGGTGCCTCGGTAACCTAAAAAAGGATCCCATGGACCGCATCGTCAAAGCCGCAGTGGAGGAAAGTGCCCCGGCTTTTGTTTTGTCTAGGGCGATGTCCTTAGGCAGGCTCATATCCAAATACGGGGGCTTCGAATCGAATAAGGTATTCGGTCTAGAAGACTACAAAATGTTTCTCCTGAATCGTTATTTGGATGAAGTCTATAACGCTCCAAAAGATTTGGATGAACTATCGGCACGAATCCAAAAAATGTTAGGCGATTCCGATTTGTAAGATGGCCCGCATCGTGCTCCGTGTGGCGAATCAGACGAATGCCGTCTGACTTTTTAAAACCAAACATACAAATTGGCTACAAAAATTCCGACTTTTTTTGATGGGTGAGAACTACTAGGCTGCCAAAGCTTACTCTTAAAGACAATCTAGGTTTTTCTTCTTTTTGGTTGCTGATGCTTATGTTGAGGTAGAGGGCATTCTTTATCAGTCAACCTTTAGTCCTATGTCGGGGTGGTAATCTCTTTTTTCCGACAGTTCAGACAACGCGACACATTCCTTAAGAAATATTGATTGAAAATTCTTCCATCATCACACAATATCTTTGATGCGCCATCCGTCGCAAAACACTAGAAGTAGTGGTAAACTTGAAACCAAGCTAGGTAGGATTTGATTATGGAAGAAGAAAAGAAAATACCTCAAGTCATGCTGACCGGCGATCGTCCGACCGGCCGTCTTCATATTGGCCATTACGTTGGTTCTCTTCGTCGTCGCGTTGAACTTCAAAACGAAGGCAAATTCGATGAGATGTACATTATGATCGCCGACACCCAGGCTTTGACTGACAATGCGGGGAACATCCAAAAAGTTGAAAACAACGTCATTGAAGTTGCTCTTGATTATCTATCTGCTGGCATTGACCCTTCCAAAGTCACGATCTTTGTCCAATCTCGAATCCCAGAGCTTTTTGAATTCACCTGCTATTTTATGGATTTGGTCACTCTTTCCCGTTTAGAAAGAAATCCGACCGTCAAATCTGAACTTGCGATGCGCGGCTTTGGCGAATCTATCCCGGTTGGTTTTTTGACTTATCCAATCTCTCAGGCTGCCGATATCTTAATGTTTGGAACTACAATCGTTCCTGTAGGAGAAGATCAAGCTCCGATGATTGAACAGGCCACTGAAATCGCCCATAAATTCAATAGCACCTATAAACCAGTCTTCCTGGAACCAAAGATCATGCTTCCGGAGAATGAATCTGCCAGACGTCTTCCTGGGACGGATGGCAAAGCCAAGATGTCAAAATCTCTAGGCAATTGCATCTATCTTTCTGACGACGAAAGTACCGTTAACAAAAAAGTCATGTCGATGTTCACGGACCCGACCCACCTTCGACCAGAAGATCTAGGCCATACCAAAGACAATCCAGTTTTTATCTATCTCGAAGCCTTTGTTACCGATGATCATTTCGCAAGATTCTATCCTGAATTCAAGAATCTCGATGAATTAAAGGCCGCTTATGAACGTGGCGGTATCGGTGATGTAAAAGTAAAGAAATTCTTATGCGCCGTCCTTAATGATGTCTTAGATCCAATTCGTTCCAAACGCCATGAATTAGAGAAAGATATCGCCTCCGTGTATCGAATTTTGGAAGAAGGAACCAAGCGCGCCCAAGAAAAAGCTCACTATATCGCATTAAGAGCCCGAAGAGCGATGGGGGTCGATTATTTCGAGAACCATAAGCTTATAGAAAAACAGCAAAAGGCTTACAACAAAGCCCATGAGCAAGAAAAAGCTTATGCGGAATATCTTGCTAAGCAAAAGAAATAGCCGATCGTTGCTGATTTAATCAAATTTAAAGGCGGGCTTGTTTTCCCGCCTTTTTGTTCGCTTCCTTTTGCTTGCCTAGGTTGTGAATGGGGGTTCATTAGCCCCACGTCATCTTTTCATTAATCCTATTTAGAATTTGCTTTTTTCCAGTCTTTAATGGCTTTAAGACGTTCCCCGTATTTTGTTTCCAAACCTTGATTTCCCGGCTTGTAATATTCTTTATCCTTTAAAGAGTCAGGGAGACATTGCATTGCGGCGACTTTTTCTTTGGTGTCATGCGCATAGACATATCCCTTTCCATAACCCAACTCTTCCATCAATTTGGTAGGTGCGTTACGGATATTTAAAGGAACAGGCTCGTCTAGCATTTTTAAAGCGTCTTCTGCCGCCTCATCATAGGCTTTTTCCATGGCGTTTGATTTTGGTGCTAAAGACATATAGATCACAGCTTCCGTGAGATTGACGTTGCATTCAGGCATTCCGATATAGTGGCAAGCCTGATAGGCGGCAACAGCAATTTCTAAGGCGTGAGGATCTGCCATTCCGACGTCTTCTGAAGCAAAACGGATGACCCGTCTAGCAACATATAAAGGATCTTCACCTGCTTCTAACATCCTGGCCAGCCAATAAACGGCAGCATCAGGGTCACTGTTTCGCATCGATTTATGCAACGCCGAGATGATGTTGTAATGCTCTTCTCCTTTTCGATCATATAAGAAGGTCTTTTTCGAAGTGATTTGCTCGAGCATCTCTTTGGTGCATACGGTGGTGTCGCCTTGCTTATCCGAGTTGATGATCAGCATCTCCAAGGTCGATAAGGCACTCCGGGCATCGCCATTGGAAAACGTTGCGATTCCTTCCAATATCTCATCCTCGATTTTGATCTTTTCCTTGCCAAACCCTTTTTCTGAAGCGATTGCCCGCTTCAAAAGCGTTACCACGTCCTCGACGGATAAGGGGTTCAGAACAAACACCTTGCAACGGGATAGCAAAGCGTTGTTGACTTCAAAAGAAGGATTTTCGGTCGTGGCTCCAATCAAGACGATAGACCCGCGCTCCACATAGGGTAAAAAAGCATCTTGCTGAGCTTTGTTGAAGCGGTGGATTTCATCGATGAAAACGATGGTCTTTGTACCATAACGTTTATTTTTGTCAGCCGCTTCCATCACGGCTTTGATTTCTTTGATGCCAGAAGTCACGGCGCTGAAGGTGATGAATTCTGCCTTGGTTTGTCTAGCGATGATCCTGGCCAAAGTGGTTTTTCCCGTTCCTGGCGGCCCCCAGAAAATCATCGAAGAGACGGCATCGTCTTCAATTAATTTGCGTAACACCCTGCCTGGCCCCACAAGATGAGCCTGCCCAACATATTCGTCTAGCGTTTCAGGGCGCAATCTCTCTGCCAGAGGAGCATCGATTTTATTGTCAAAAAATAAAGATTGTTGTTCCATGGTTCTTAATTATTCTACTCGATTTTCTATGTGCCCGCATCATGCATATTTACCCTTTAAAAAGGTAAATTATTCCAAAAAAAGCAAAAAATATGAAATTTGGAAAAGTATAGAAACAACCGAATAAAACCATTGGTAATTCATTACCGATAAAAGGTTGTTAGTTGATATGAAATCGCTTTCAAACTATGATTATCTTACGAGATTTTATAAACAAATTTTGTTTAAGGAGGTTTTATGAAATCTAAAAAATTATTTGTTGCACTCGCCACGTTAGCTGCCTGTGCGACACTCGCCAGCTGTGGCGAAAAAAAGGATGCATCCGCAGTTGAAAAGGCAATCGCCGATGCGGAAACTTTAACGCAAGACGAATTATTCGCCAAAGCAGCAGAAGAACTTGGCACCAAAGGCCAAGTCAAGATTCTCGCAACCACCAGCCGTGGTGGCAAAGACAAAGTCAAGAATCTCTTTATTGAAATGCTCCAAAAGCATAACAAAGACATTACTGACCCACTCGTCTATGACACGACTGTCGATGGCGCGATTTACACCACTCTTCTCTCTGAGATTCAATCTGGCACTACCAATGGCTATAGCGGCACCATCACCCAAGATGGTTATCAATTGCAAACCAAAGGCTTAGACACCGGCTACTTCAAGAACTACATTCCAAAGGAATGGAGAGAAGCAGAAGGCGTTGATGTCAAGGAAGCTGGCAACCCATTCACCCTTCAGTACAACTTCAAGACCTGGATGTACAACAACAAGAATGGTGATATGAACATCGACAACGTTTGGGATGTCACCGATTCTTCTTTCAAGGGCAAAATCGACACGATGGACCCAACCAACGAAAACGTCAACATGGACTGGCTCATCCAGCTCACCTCTGACGAAAACGAAGCTGCTTTAAAGAGCGCTTATGAAGCCGCAAACAGAAACTCTGATGTCACCATCGACAGCACCGTTTCGAAGCCATATTCGACCGCCTTTATTAAAGCTTTCATTAATAACGCCATCTTCTACGAGGATGATGGTAAAGCCATCAACCACCTTGCTGAGACCCCAGGCAACGTCGGCTGGATCGTCTATTCCAAACTCTTGAAGGTCAACGAATCCGAAAAAATCTCCAAGAAGAACATCGTTGTTGCTGCCTTAGGCACCGAAAACACCGATGGCGCGACCATGGGCGATTCCAAATTGACTGGTTTCAGCGGCTTCATGTACAAGCACTATCTCCAAGTCATGCCAAACGCGCAATATCCATACGCAACCTGCGCATTCTTCAACTTAATCTCCACCAGCAAAGAGGCTTATAGCGTCTGGGGTGGCGACGTTGGTGACTATCCATCTCTCCCATCGATCAACCAAGATCGTACCAAGAATGGCTATGTCGATGGCGTCAGCACCTTCCCATGCTTGAATGACCCAACCTCCGATTGGTGGTTAGGAAAAGGCGCTGCTGTTGTTGAAACCCCATCTTTCATCGGCCCGAACTATGAGTCCGTCGTCGAGGGCATCATCGACCCAGCAATCGCTGCGAAAAAATAACCATATCTTTGTAATCTGCTACAAATGATTTGTGATCGGGGCAGTCCACTCTGCCCCGATTTGTACTTCAAAAGAAAGGAGACTTTATGGACGAAACTGTTTCGCCACAAAAGAGCCCGTTTCAGAAAAAACTAAAACGTGGGTTGAACTCGACGCTGACCTTTTTCGGCATGCCTGCTCATTCCATTCTTGTTCTTTTCGGTATCGTTCTTCTTTTGCTCAACGTCTTTCCAATCGTCTCATTGCTGATTAAGGCGTTCACAACTTATAAAATCGTCGGCACTGGTGAATTCACCTTCGACAACTTTGATAAGGTCTTTAACTGGACCAACACAACCTCGGTTGGCTATTTCTGGAGACCATTTGGAAACTCCTTGCTGGTTTCGGTCCTGGCCTGCGTTTTTGCTATTTTGATCGGTGGTGGTACCGCCTTCTTAATGGCAAGAACCAACATGAAACTCAAAAAATTCATTGGGGCCGTGTTCATTTTCCCTTACATCATGCCTCAGTGGACCCTCGCTTTGTTCTGGAGAAACATGTTCATCTCGACGGCTTGCCAGGCAGGCCACGTAGGTGAATTCGAGGCTCTTACTGGTATTGCAATGCCGCAATGGTTCGTCTTTGGTGCTTTCCCAATCGCTTTGATGCTTGGTTTGCACTATGCGCCATTCGCCTACATCCTTTTCGGTGGCGTCCTTCAGAATATGGATTCCAACCTTGAAGAAGCGGCTTCGATTCTTGGCATCCCAAAATGGAAATCCTTCTTCCGCGTTACAATCCCGATTTTGACACCTGCTTTGTTTTCTACCATTCTTTTGGTCTTTAGCTCGGCGATGTCTTCTTATTCTATTGCTGTTACTTTGGGTAACCCGGTGAACTATTACGTCCTGGCTACCCGTATGCAATATATGCTTTCTAGCGGCTCAGCCAAAGAAAGCCAAGGCTACGTTATGGCGATTGTCTTGATCTTGATCGGTTTGGTCATGCTGCTCATGAACCAAGCCCAGACGAGATCCCGTAAACAATTCACGACCGTCACTGGAAAATCTGGACAGGTTTCCAAAAACAACCTGGGCAAAGCCGGTTCTTGGATCGTTGGCATCGTCCTTGCGATTTTTGTCACTTTCTTCGCGATTGGCCCAATGGCTTCCTTCTTCTTGGAATCCTTATTGCCGAATGTCGGCGACTACTCTTCTGGCTTCTCCTTCAAAGCCTGGATTTCGACCGAACCGATTTCTACCAACGACTTTGTCGGATTCTTCCATGAGAACAAGATTTGGAAAGCCCTCGGAGGATCAGTCAAACTATCCGTCTTCTGCGCCCTCTTTGCCGGCCTTAGCGGTTTCTTGATCGGCTACGCCGTCAGCAAATGCAGAAAGAGCAGAGGCGCGAACTTCGTCAATGGTTTGGCCTTCTTCCCTTACTTGATGCCTTCTATCGCATTATCTGTTACCTTCTACTTGATGGGTCTCAACCTCAAGATGGCTTCGATGTGGATCGTTGTTGCCATCATCGCAGGCACTATCAAATATATCCCAATGGCATCCCGTTCTTCGTTGAATGCCATGATGCAGTTATCAGGCGAAATCGAAGAAGCCGGCATCATCCAAGGCGTCCCTTGGTGGAAACGTATGACTCACATCGTCTTCCCAATCCAAAAGGCCGCCATCATCTCTGGCTTCTTGCTTCCATTCATCTCCTGTATGCGTGAATACGATTTGTTCATCTTCATCGGCGGAGACCAGATGACCTTGACCAAATTTATGTTCCAATTGGAAGCCGACGGCGTTCCTGCTCTTGAAAACGCAGCGAACTTCGCCTTAATTCTCATCATCTTGTTAGTTAACTGGCTGACCAATCTCCTCACTGGCGCCAGCATCGATAAAGGAGTAGGAGGCAAATAATTATGCCAAAGATTGAATTAATTAATGTTACGAAACGTTGGGGTGGCTTCTATGGCGCTGATCACCTCAATATGGTGATTGAAGACAATGGCTTTGTCACCCTTCTTGGCCCATCTGGCTGTGGTAAAACCACAACCCTCCGTATGATTGCCGGTTTGGAGACACCAACCGAAGGGAAAATTCTCTTTGATGGCAAGCCAATCTTTGATTCGGAAGAAGGAATCAACCTTCCTGCTTCCAAGCGTCACGTTGGATTCTTGTTCCAGAACTATGCTCTCTGGCCGCATATGACGGTTTATAAAAACATCACCTTCGGCTTGCAAGAATTAAAACAAGAACTTCCGGTCATTTCTAGCGATTGGAAGAAATATCACCGCCTTGCGGAAGTGGTTACCAATATCCGCGATATCAAGAAGTTCATTGCCTATTCGTTAGACAAAAATCAAAAAGTCGTGGAAGAGAAAGCTTTGCTCTTCTTGATTGACGGTTTCGAGATTTCTATGAGCGCGGCCAAAGAAATCTTCAAACTCGGCTTTGACCAAAAGTCCGATGAAGAATGCCAGGCAATCGCGGAGCAAAAGAAAGCCGAATTCACCGCCAAAGCGGATCAAGCGAAAGCCAACGTCGAAAAGAAAGGCTATGAGCTTAACGAAAATGGTGAATACGTCAAAGATGGCGAAGTCGTAAGAAAAGAACGCAAACTTGACAAAGAAGAAATCGATCTTCGTGTCCGTCGCGTCTCCCGCATCGTCCACATCGGCGAATTCATGGGCCGTTACCCAGCCGAACTCTCCGGTGGTCAGCAACAGCGTGTCGCTATCGCCCGTACTTTGGCACCAGAGCCAAAAGTAATCTTCATGGATGAGCCTCTTTCCAACCTCGATGCGAAACTCCGTTTGGAGATGCGTTCTGAGTTAAAGAGACTTCATAAAGACACCGGCTCCACCTTCGTCTACGTCACCCACGACCAACAAGAAGCGATGACCTTGGCGACCAAGATCTGCTTGATCAATAACGGCGTCATTCAGCAATATGAGGCTCCATTGGATGTTTATAAGAAGCCAAATAACCTCTTTGTTGCCGACTTCATCGGCTCCCCAAGCATCAACTTCGTGGAAGGCTTAGCCTCTCAAAAGGGCAAGAATATCGAGCTTGAAGTCTTCGATGGCTGCAAGGCCGAATTCATCCCTAATGAGCCGCTCAACTTGGAAGAGTATTGCAAACAGCGCGATGCCAGAATGGAAGAAGCCGCTGCCTTAAAAGCGGAAGAACTCTCCCAGAAAGGAGCCGTGGAAAAAGAAAATGCTGATCGTGCCTTCAACTACGCCATCGCCAAAGTTACTGGCAATGTGATGGCAGAAGAAGAGCATGACGTCCCTGAGAATACCTACCTTCTCGGCATCCGTCCTGAATTCATCAAGATCGATACGAAAGAAGGGGATATCGACGCGGAAATCTATTCTGCTCTTCCTACCGGCATGGAAACGACCGTCAAGCTCCGCATCGGTGATTATATCCTCACGGGTGTGATCTTCGGTGGCGTTGACTACGTAATGGGAGAAAAGGTCAAGTTGTCTTTCGGAAGCACGGGAATCCTTCTCTTTGATCGCAAGAGTGGGGAACTTGTCTCCGCAGGTCAACTGAAACTCAAAAAGTAACCTCTTTACTTTCTCGCCCTGTAGCTAAGCTATGGGGCTTTTTCTTTGACCAAAAAAGTATTTAATCCACGTTGTTTTATTTTCGAGATGGTTGATATAAAATACTTTCAGTTGCCGGGAGGAAAAAATATGGCAAAACAAAAGAAAATCAAGGGGAAATTCTTTAAGGAATTTAAAGAATTCATCAACAAAGGCAATGCCTTCATGCTTGCCGTTGGTGTCGTCATTGGCTCTGCCTTCAGCGCGATCGTCAATGCATTCGTCAACATTTTATTAAGTGTCGCAACCTGGGCGGTCCCAGGAGGCTTAAAAGGACTCGTTACCGTTCTTCCAGCCTTAAATGATGCCCAAAAAGGTATGGATGCCGCTAATGGTTTAGGCCAATTCTTCGCGGCAAGCGATCTCCAAGCACTTGCCCAAGCCGAAGCAGTTGCCACCTATGGACAAGCGACTGTCGATAACACCCCAACCTTAATTGAGAACGTTAAAGGAACGATCCTCAGCAAATACACTTTACACGGAACGACTTATACCTATAATCTTTCCGCCGTCATTGACTGGGGCACTTTGCTTAACGCAATCATCTCCTTCATCATCATTGCTTTAGTTCTCTTCATCATCGTCAAAGTCGCAAATACCGTTGCTGCTAAAAACGCTGAAATCAAAGCAAAAGCTCAAGAAGCTTATTATGAGAAGCACCCAGAAGAAAGACCAGTTCCACCAGAGCCAGGCAAACCTGCTCCAACTGAAG
>Ga0256404_1004866_pt1 | contig 24569 bp, 28 predicted proteins | sample RumenRJG_01DNA_FD_185990 | JGI IMG/M metagenome (GOLD analysis project Ga0256404, IMG submission 185990) | Bovine rumen microbial communities from Lethbridge, Alberta, Canada - RJG_01 | ecosystem: Host-associated > Mammals > Digestive system > Stomach > Rumen | place: Canada: Alberta | collected... | reverse complement strand
ATTTTAACACCTGCACTTGCACCGATTCTCTCAGCACCTGCTTCAATAACGGCTAATGCTTCTTCACGGTTGTGAACTCCGCCTGATGCTTTTACCATCATTCCGTGTGGAGCTACAACATCATGCATAATTTTTACATCTTCCGGTTTTGCTCCTACTCCGCCTTTTACGAAACCTGTTGATGTTTTTACAAGGTCAGCTCCTGCTTCTACGCATAACTCACATGCCTTTTTAATTTCATCTTTTGTTAATAAATCTGTTTCTAAAATAACTTTTAATTTATGGTCTTTGCATGCTTCTTTTACAGTTTTAATATCTTTTACGATATAATCATAATTTTTATCTTTCATTGCAGAAACATTCATAACCATATCTATTTCATCAGCACCGTCTTCAATTGCAGTTTTTGCTTCAAATGCAGTAACTTCAGATTTACTTGCACCTAAAGGAAAACCTACTACAGTTACTATTTTCACTCCTGAATCTTTCAAATGTTCTTTTGCTAATGACACATAAGCAGGATTTACACAAACTCCAAAGAATTTGTATTGTTTTGCTTCTTCAAAAAGCTTTAAAAATGCTTCTTTTGGGGCATCCTGTTTTAATAATGTGTGTTCAATGTACTCATTTAATTGTTTCATATAAACCTCCTATTTATTGTGATTTTATCATATAAAAAATAATAATAAATTATTGTTAAGATAAAATTACAAAAATAATTTACATGCTCCTAACGTGTGATAAAATGATACTAAAGAGGGTATGAATATGTTTGGATTATTTGAAAAAAAACAAGAACCGATTTCTATTTGTAAGAGTATAAATGAAATTTACGAAAAATTAAAAAAATATACTCACTATGAAAATCTAACAGATGCAAGAAAAACTCAATTACAAAATATTGTAAAAGAATATGGTTATTTAAATTATCCTCAATTAAAAATATTAGAAGAACTTTCTGCCGCAGAAACATTATGTGCTTTAGAAATAAAATGGGAAAATAATGGCATATTCAAAGACGGAAAATTTACATTTGAAAATAGTCAAATAAGTCCTCTTGAAAGAAATCACATTAAAAATAGTGATTGGATAAAACGAGAAGGTCATGACATAAAATTAATTAATCTTGCGGCATTAGGAAACGGAAATTATTCCGAAACACCGGGTAAGTTTTTTGACTGGTTAAAACAGATTGCTATTTTACCAACAGGAAATATAAAGCGTAATATACTTGATACTACAGTATATCTTACTCCATTTCAATCAAGAGCGTTTGGCTGTGCATATCTTCCTACAAGTACAGATGTAAGCCGCAATTTAAAAGATGAAAATATAGAAAATATGCTTGGTATAGATTTGGAAACACAAGTTAAGTTATTTATACAATTTGCTCAACTTGCAGGACATCCCGTTATTTATGATGTATTACCTCAAGCCGGAAGATTTGAAAAATTTGTTCTTGCTAACCCGTATATTGCACGTTGGTACTCAGTTAAAGAACTTATGAAAAAAATATCTGATAAAGTTGATGAAATTGCTCTAAAATTAAATAAGGAATTTACAAATGAAGATGTTGATGTAGCTAAAAATTTATACAAGCAAATTATGCAAAGCGGAGCGGGCGAATTAAGTGCTAAATACAAAGTAATCTATGACAGATTTGATGAAGAATTAATTGAATACAAAAAACAAATTTCAACAGAAATGTCTGAACAAAAAAATCAAGTTGAGATTATAAAAAATGTTAAACAAATAATTGCAAATGAATTAAATGTTAAAACATCAAAAAAATTAAGCGAAACTGATATAATTGATGATATTTCAATAATAAATGCACTAACAACAGCAGGTTATTGGACAGTTTCAGGAGGAGCATGGTGTTCATGCGGAGTGCCTGCATTTGATAAAATGAGTGAATGCGGTGGTTATCCTATATTCAAACATTATGATTATGAGGGTAATGATGTTACATCACTTGCTAACTTAGATTGTCAAACTCCATATTATTTTGCATTTTTAGAAAACGGTAAATATAATAAGCCGGTTATAGATAGCTTTGTAAAACATTTATATGAATTTAGAGAAAAATATGGCTTTGACGGATTCAGAGTTGATCATGTGGATCATATTGTAGATAAATATTCAACTAAAAATGGTTTACCTATTAGTTATAGAACACCGTCTTGTGTTTTAGGTGAATTAAACAAATTTATGAAATCTAAAGTTCCTTATTTTGCAACATTGGCAGAGTATATGTTGTGGGATGATTATTACAAAGAATACCATGAAGATATGGGATTTGATTTGTTATGGGGTAATGATATTGTTTGTCAATCCGATAAGACACCTGATGCAATAGTAGAAGATAATCAAAAACTTTCCAATTACAATGTAAGCTTAAGTTCTAAAAATTATTTATCAATACTTAAAACATACAATAATCAAGACGGAGAATTTGAGGCAATTGACAGGTATCCTGCGCAACTTGGAGAAAACGGAGCTATATTTAAATGGTTTAAATATAAATTTCTACCGGGTGGAAAATTTGCAAACAGACCTGTCATGTATGCTGATGGAGATGAATCATTTACTCAAAATGAATTAGAAAGAATTGTAGGTAGTGAAGTTTCAATGAGAAGAAATAAAAATTACCATTTCTTTAACAGATTTGATTCAGTTAATCGTCTTGCTAAACATTTTGATGTAATTACAGATGGTGAGGCACAGATTATAACAAGTGATGATGACGGATATGTATGCTGGCTTGTTTCAAAAGAAACTCTGAAAACAGCTATTTTGGTTGTTGCAAATTCACAAGCTCCAACAGAAAAGTTTAATGTAACAAATGATAATGGTGAAACCGAAACAATTATTAAAAACGGAACTGATATTTTTAATAAAACAGTAATAATTCCGGGAGATTATACTGCAATTGCAGAATATGTATTCAATGGAACAGACTTTGAACGTGTTAATTTTGCATCTGATGAAGATAAATTAACCTTCGATAAATTATATCCAAGTCAATTTAAGATTTTTGAATTAAAACGATAATTGTTACTTTATATCATTTGCATAATAAAATACCTGCTTTATAAAAATAAAAGCAGGCGCAAATTTAATTGCATTGAGATATTACGTATCATAATTTTTTAGTGACATTGAACCAAAACTTTCATTTGTCATACAAGTATTATTATACCAATATGCAAATTTGTCAAGCTCTTAGTTTGTATTATAAAATTTATGATTTATATTTTGGAATGTGATATTTAAATTTCTCCGTACAAATCATATTCGGAAGCAGAGGTGATTTTTACGTTTTCTATATCTCCGGGAACAACATTTTTATCAGTTTTGATATAAACTAATCCATCAACTTCAGGAGCATCATGCTCTGTTCTTGCGATTACAAAACCGTCATCTGTTACACCTTCTATTATGCATGGTAATGTTTTTCCTATATAGCTTTCATTTATTTCTTTAGATATTTTTTGTTGTATTTGCATTAATTTTTTAAATCTGGCATGCTTAGTTCGTGCAGGAATTTGAGGTTTTAACTTGTAGGAAATTGTATTTTTTTCACGTGAATATTCAAAAACACCTAATTTATCAAACTTAACTTCTTTAACAAAATCACATAATTCCTCGAATTGTTCTTCCGTTTCTGTCGGATAACCTACTATTAACGAAGTTCTTACAGCTAAACCTTTAACTTTTTTTCTCATCTTTTGAATTAATTTTCTATAATCTAAAACAGGTCTGTTCATGGCTCTTAAAACTTCAGAATTTGAGTGCTGTAAAGGTAAATCTATGTATTTTACAATATGCTTTGAATTATTTATTACATCTAATAATTCATCATCTATATTTGTAGGATATGCATACATAAAACGTATTCTGCCAATATTTTCTATTTTATCAAGTTCTTTTAATAACGCAGATAACGAATTTTTACCGTACAAATCTATTCCATAACTTGTTGTATCCTGTGCTATAAGAACTATTTCTCCTACACCTTTATCTGTTAAATTTTTTGCTTCTTTTACTATGTCCTCAATTTTTCGAGAATGACATTTTCCTCTTAATTTTGGAATAATACAGTATCCGCAATTATAATTACATCCGTCGGCAATTTTTATATACGAACTTGAACCAACTGTTATTTGCTGCCTTTCGATTTTTTCGGGATAATTATAATTTGGCTTATCTGATACATTCGATATATATTCATTATTCTTTTCTATTTTTTTTATTACTTCTGCAATTTCTAAAAAATCAGTTGTTCCTAGCATAGCAGATATTTCAGGTATTGCTTCTTTTAATTCTTTTCCGTATTTTTGAGCCAGACATCCTGCTACAATAACTTTTTTACCTTCATTTATAAGCTCCAAAATAGAATCTACAGATTCTTTTTCTGCATCATGTATAAATGAACATGTATTAACAACTACAATATTTGCATCAGTTTCATCCAAAGTTATTTCATATCCGTTTTCACTTAATAAACCCAACATTAATTCTGAATCAACAAGATTTTTAGCACATCCGTTATTTACTAATGCAATTTTTGTCATATATATTCTCCTTTTATATTTATAAGTTTAGCAAAATAATATGTAAACTTTTGTAACGATAAATTTTATCATGGTAGCAAAAAAAAATATTAGAGGATTTGTATAAACGCTAACAGGCGAATAGTATATAAATATTATTCGTTAAGATTACATAAAAAAAGGTAGGAAAAGGAAATGGTAGATAATCGCTCTGCCGGTTATTACGGAATAGGAGGCGCTTTTAATTTTAAAAGCGGTGATATATCGGGTACTGCTGCCAGCTTACAGGATGATAAAATGGGGCAAGGCAATGAGTATTACAAGCAAAACAAAAAAGAAGATGAAGCTAATAGGATTAATTCATCTGAAATGTTTACGGATAGAAGTGCTCAACTGCGTGCAACGCTAAATTCGTTGGCGATGCTTAATGTCGCGGGAGTTATTAATTCAAAAAAACGCCCTAAACGGCTTGATAATAGTTTAGATGATGATTTTGATGAGCATGATTTTGCTCTGGAAACTAAAAAAAGAAAGAAAAAGTTACTACTTGAAAATCAATTCACAGATGAAGTTGATGATGAATTGTTTGATGAGTAATTAATAAAAAAAATTATATGTGCATATTAATCAATTAATATTTTGGTTAATATGCATTTTTTTGTGTTCATATTAAATAAAATTTTAGAATTATTTTCTGCCCATTTTAAGTATTCATCTGCATTCTTACCGTAAGATATAAATAACCAATAAACACCTTTGGAAAAATTATTTAGTGTAAAATTTAAATTTTTACCTTCTCTATTTTTTAACATAAAAATTTTGTTATGTTTAAATTTAAAAAACATGTTGTAATAGACAAAATCTATATTTGATTCGCTACCTATTACAATTGTATCTTCTGGTTCAATTTTATTTGACATTATTATCATCATTTGTCGTGCATAGTCTTGTTTTGAAATTTCTTTTATTTTTAATAAATTGATTGAAAGAATAAAAAAAGGAATTGTTAAAAATATGAATATTATTGAAGATAAAATTCTGTTTTTAATATCAAATGCTTTTGCTGTAAATAAAATTATGAAAGGTATTATAAATGATATAAGTCGTTCATAATAAGGATATATTTTTAATACTGATAAAATAACAACAGTTGCTAATGTTATTATAAAAATAGATAAAAATCTGTATTTTTTATCTTTAATAAATAAGATAAAACCAATAATTGCAAGTAAAGTAACAATTGAGTAGGATAAGTGAGGAATATCTTCGAAAAAATATTGCATGTTATGAATATTTAATGATGTAAGATTAGATAAATTTTTTTCAATAAAATTTCCGCTCCAATATGCAAACATTCCATCTTTATTTGCAAGATAATTATTCATTATAAATATTCTTAAGTATAAAAATACACTAATTAATACAGGAAAAGACAGTATTAAATAATTTTTTGGATTTTCTCTATAAAAACTCATAATTGTAAAACCTGCAAATAATACAATCGCAGATGTAAAGGAAAACCATGGCATAATTGATAGCAAAATTCCTATATAAAAGAGTTTTGATGGTTTTTTATTATTTAAATCAATATTTAAAAAAACTATCAAAATACATATTGTACATAATACATCTATTATGTAGGGTTTTAACTCATAAGAATAGTTTATTAGTATTGGATTTAGTGTGAAAAATAATAAACCGATTATTATTGCTAACTTTGAATTTAATAATTTTGTACTTAAAAAATAAAATATAATAGGAATTGTAAGCCCTATTATAAGTGGAATAGTTCTCATAACCAAATCACAAAACCATATATTATTTTGTGCATGTAATAAATTTACAATAAATTTTATTAAAATTAAAAACGCAGGAGGAGCAACTTGAACAAAACGCAATGGCTGAAATAGTTCGATATAATTTTTATTTAAAATATTCCACGCAACAGCACTTTCGTCATTCCATAAAGATGGGTTCATAAAAAAGAATTTTAATCTTATAATAACTCCTATAAAAATAATAAGAGCCAAAAAAATATAATATACTATATCTAGCGTTTTATTAAACATTTTGATAAAATTTTAGCATAAAATTAATACAATATCATAAAAAGTAAAACGACATTTATTAATATGTCGTTTTACTTTTTTAATAAAATAAGAAGTTATAATTATTTAATATTAATCCTCATATTTTTTCATGATAATTGTTGCATCATGACCGCCAAAGCCGAAACCGTTTGAAAGAACATATTTCAAATCTGCTTTAATCGCTTTATTTGGAACATAATCTAAATTTGCAACTTCAGGATCTTGGTTTTCAAGATTAATTGTTGGAGGAATAATACCTTCTTCTAATGCTTTCAAACATACAATGGCTTCAACCGCACCTGCAGCACCAAGCAAATGTCCATGCATACTTTTTGTAGAGCTTACTTTTAAATGAGTATTTGTATTTTTATCTCCAAATACTTTTGCTATAGCATTTGATTCTGCAATATCTCCAACATGTGTGCTTGTACCATGTGTATTTATATAATCTATATCTTCCGGCTTTAAACCTGCATCTTTTAAAGCAAATTCCATTGCTTTTGCAGCTGCTTCACCGCTTGGATCAGGAGCTACCATATCATAAGCATCGCATGTTTGACCGTATCCAATGATTTCTCCTAAAATTTTTGCTCCACGTGCTTTAGCATGTTCCAATTCTTCAAGAATTAAAACACCTGCACCTTCACTCATTACAAATCCATCTCTGTCAACATCATAAGGACGTGAAGCATGTGTCGGATCATCGTTTCTCTTTGTTAAGGTTCTTGCGGCTTCAAATCCGCCAATTCCCATATCTACAACAACAGCTTCTGTTCCGCCTGTCATTATAAAATCAGCTTCTCCGTATTGAATTGCTCTAAAAGCATCACCTATGGAATTGTTTGATGATGCACATGCTGAAACAACAGCTTTGTTCATACCTTTTAATCCATATTTTATTGCTAGCTTACCGGCAGCCATGTTTAAAATCATTGCTGGAACAGTAAAAGGTGAACATTTTGTGTAATTATGTCTTTCTAACATAACTTTATGGCTTTCTTGTATTGTATGATGACCGCCTGCAGCAGCTGTTACCATACAGCCGGCTCTATATGAATCTTCTTTACTCATATCAATACCGGATTGTTTAAATGCTTCCTCTCCTGCTACTAAAGCATGCTTGATAAACGGATCTAAACGTTTTACTTCCTTTGCATCCATATATAATGTTGCATCATATTCAGGAACAACACCGAAAACATGTGTATTATGTCCTTCAATATCTAATCTTGGTGGTTTAACCTCTGTTATTCCGCTAACCCCATTTTTTATATTATTCCAAAAATTTTCTACACCTATACCATAAGGTGTTAAGGCACCAATACCTGTTACAACTACTCTCTTTTTTTCCATAAATACCTCCTAAGTGAATTCTAAAAAATAAAAAGAGAGTATGAAACAATAATTTATGTATCACACTCTCTTTTAAAACATTATATTCTCTACCCTTATTATGAATGAGAATCAATATAGTTTACAGCATCTTGAACTGTTTGAATTTTTTCAGCTTCTTCATCAGGAATTTCACAACCAAATTCTTCTTCAAATGCCATAACTAATTCAACAGTGTCTAATGAATCAGCTCCTAAATCTCCTGTAAAGCTAGCTTCAGGAGTAACTAAACTTTCATCAACACTTAATTGATCTACTACAACTTTTTTTACTTTTTCTAATGTACTCATTGTTTTTTCCTCATTTTTAGTAACTATCTTTTTACATATCTATGAATATTATATTCAATAAACTTTTTTTTGCAAATTCTGTGAAAATTTGTAACTAAACATTAAATTGTTAGTCCGCCATCTACCTGTAAAACTTGCCCTGTTATATATGTTGCATCAACAGCTAAGAATTTAACTGCATTTGCAATATCTTCAGGTTCTCCAAGACGTTTTAACGGAATATGTTCAGCAGCTTTTTCACTATCTAAGCCCTTTGTCATATCTGTCATAATAAATCCCGGTGCCACAGCATTTGCTCTAATGTTACGAGATGCAAATTCTTTAGCCAACGATTTTGTAAAACCGATTAAACCCGCTTTTGCAGCTGCATAATTTGCCTGACCTGCATTACCGTAAACTCCAACTATACTTGACATATTAACAATTGAACCGGAGCGCTGTTTTATCATTACTTTTACAACCGGTTGTGTAACATTATATACTCCGGTTAAATTCGTATTTATAACAGCATCCCAATTTTCTTTAGACATTCTCATCAAAAGTCCGTCTCTTGTTATACCTGCATTATTTACTAATACATCTATTCTGCCATATTTTTCAACTATTTTATTAATTGCCTCTGTAACTTCTTCATGATTTGATACATCAAATTTAAATGCTTCTGCTTCAACACCAAGAGCTTTTATTTCCTCAACTGTTTTGTTTGCAGCATCAACATTTCCGGCATAGTTTATAACAATATCATAACCTGCTTCTGCTAATTTTAATGCACATGCTTTTCCTATACCTCTGGAACCTCCTGTTACAAGTGCTAATTTTTCATTCATAATATACCTTTCCTTATTTTAATGCTTCTATAGTCTGTTCGAGTGATTCTTTATCATATACATTATATGTTACAACATTAGAATCTATTTTTTTGTTTAAGCCGGCTAACACTTTACCATTTCCAAATTCTACAAATGTATCAACTCCGTTTTCTATCATTTTTTGTACTGATTGGCACCATTTTACCGGAGAATAAATTTGTTTTGACATTTTTGGTTTAAAATCAGATGTTGTAAACTCATAATCTACATTTGTTACAACAGGTATTTTTGCATCAGTAATATCAATATCTTTCACATATTGTGCAAATTCAACACCTGCGTCTTTCATAAATTCGGAATGAAATGCACCTGAAACTGCAAGAGGTATAACTCTTTTTACCCCTTTTTCTTTTAATAAATCACAAACTTTTGAAACGGATTCATTTTCACCGGTTATAACAATTTGAACAGGTGAATTATAGTTTGCAACATCTACATATCCGTCAACTGATTTAATGCAATCTCTGATTACATCTTCTTCACAATTTAATACTGCAGCCATTGTACCATTAGAAACTTTACTCATTAATTCCGCTCTTTTTTGAATAAGTTTAAATGTATTTTCTAAATTAAATACACCTGAAGCATAATATGCTCCATATTCACCAAGACTATGACCTGCCGTAAAAGCCGGCTCGATACTTACTCTTGATTTAAAAGCTTCTAATGCGGCAATAGATGTTGCAAGTATTGCCGGTTGAGTGTTTATAGTTTGTTTTAAATCTTCCTCAGGCCCTTCAAAACAAATTTTTGAAATATTTCGTCCCAAAACTTCATCAGCAATATCAAAAACATGTTTTGCTTCTTTATAATTTTTATATAAATCATGCCCCATGCCTACGCTTTGTGAACCTTGTCCGGGAAATATAAATGCTATTTTTTTCATTTTTGTATAAATTCCGTTATTTTCTTGTTTAAACCTGTTTCAACTGCTTCTTTAGCAACTCTGACAGCATTTTTTATTGCATATGCCTTACTTCTGCCATGTGAAATAACTGTAACGCCATTAACACCAAGTAAAAGCATTCCGCCGTATTCTTCATAATTAATTTTTGCATAAATATTTTTTAAGAATCTTTTTGCCATCATTCCTACCATACCGCCAAATATTGACGATTGGAATTCTTTTTTTATAAGTTTAAATAATAATGATGCCGTTCCCTCTGTAACTTTTAATGTTACATTTCCAACAAAACCATCACAAACAACAACATCACAACTATCTAAAAGTAAGTCCTTACCCTCTATATTTCCTATAAAATTAAATTTATCTTTATTTTTATCTAAAAGTTTGTGAGTTTCTTGTGCTAAAGTATTACCTTTTGTATCTTCTTCTCCAATATTCAAAACACCAATACGAGGATTTTTTACTCCTAATATATGTTTTGAAAATAAAGAACCCATAATTGCAAACTGATAAAGCATCTCAGAAGTACATTCCGCATTAGCTCCGCCATCAATTACAACAACATGTTTATTCAATGATGGCAAGGTAACGCAAATAGCAGGTCGTGTAATACCTGCTATTCTGCCTAATCCAAATAAACTTGCTGCCATAGCAGCTCCTGTAGAACCTGCAGCAACAACTGCATCAGAAGTTCCATCCGCTACAGATTTTACGGCTAAAACTATTGAAGATTTCTTTTTCTTCCTTAATGCCTGTCCGGGATGTTCTCCCATACCTATGACTTCTTGTGCATCAGTTATTTTTATATCAAGCTGAGATATATTTACTTTTATGCGTTTTTTAGAACCCTTATTTCCACAGTCTGAAATAAAACCGCTCTGTTTTATTTTATTTAGTTCAACTTCAATATCTTTTTGTTTTCCTACAAGCTCTATAGGTACATTGTATTCATACGCAGCCCAAACAGCTCCCGCAATTATTTCATGCGGTGCGTAATCACCTCCCATTGCATCTATAGCTATTCTTGTCATTTTACCTCAGATATTTATATTAAACTATTCTTCAGTTTTATTCTCAGTTTCTGCAGCTTGTTCTTCAGCTTTTACTTCAGTTGTTTCTTCAGCTTTAGTTTCTTCTTGTTGTGCTTCTTCTTTTACTTCTACAACTTCTTTTTCAGCTTTTTTAGCTTTCTTAGTTGTTTTCTTTGCAGCTTTTGTATCTTCTTGCTGATAATCTGCTGATTTAATACTTACTGCTTTTCCTTTGTAATATCCACATTCAGTGCATACTGTGTGTGCTAAAACCGTTGCTCCGCAATGAGAACATTTTGTTGTTGCCGGTTTAATTGCTTTCCAGTGTGAACGTCTTGTAGCTTGTGCTTTTGCACCTGTTCTTTTCTTTGGTACTGCCATTTTTCTTTTTCCTTTTTATTATTTGTTATTACCGATTTTTATATTTTTAAAAATTTGCATTCTGGGATCTTCTTCTACAAATTCTTCATCTGTTTGAAACTTTCCCTTACTACAATTTATACCACAAACTTTTTTATTTGGTATATTTAATATTACAGATTGATACAATAAATCATAAATATCTATTTTATCATCTCCGTTTAAATCATTTACAAATTGTGTGCTTTTTAACTCTGTTTCAGCTCCGTATTCTTCTTTCAAAGAATTTTTTGCAAACATTTCATCTATTTCTTCATGCATATCATATTGATATTCTTTAAGACATAAATCACAAACAAGAACAAGCTTTGCATTAAATGTTCCTGTTATTTTTATAAATTCACCGAGAGATTTTATATTTAAATTTGCTTTTACAGGTTCATTGGATGGTATATCCTCAATTATTCCATCAAAAGAAAAATCTAAACTCCCATTTGGTGCGTTTTCTATGTCTTCTATTGTAATAATATTTTTATTGATATTGTTCATCTTGCATTGCAAGTCCTTTTATTTGATTTGAAATCACACATAATCTTTTTATAGGACCTGTTGCTGTCTTATCAACTAAAACAGGTGTTGCTGATTTCATAGCTTGTTTTAATTCATCAAATGCTTGCTGCGGATTTTCAAAATATAAAACTACAGGATTTGGTGAATCTTTCAAAAATACATAAATACCTGTTCTGATTTTTACTTGTTGTGCAAATTGTTGTGCCATAACATTACCTTTCTTATAATTTATTTTAATTAAGAGATGTCTAAAAATTTTTTAGACATCTCTTTTTAGACTATTAAACAAGTTGTTTCATTGTTTTCATTGTATTAGCAATAATTTCATTGAAACTGTCAGCTTTTAATGAAGCTCCGCCTACTAATGCACCATCAATATCTGATTGATTCATTTGTTCTTCAATTGTACTTGGTTTTACAGAACCACCGTATAAAATTCTTATTTCTTCAGATGCCTTAGAACCTGCAACATCTTTTACAACATTTCTAATCATAGAAATAACTCTGTTTGCTTCAATTGAATCACAAGTTTTGCCTGTTCCTATTGCCCAAATTGGTTCATAAGCAATAACTGATTTTGCAACATCTTCAGATGAAATATCTTTTAATGCAGCTCTTATTTGTGTTGCAATATGTTCATCTGTTACACCTGCTTCACGTTGTTCAAGAGTTTCTCCACAGCAAATAATTGGTAACAAACCACCTGCAAGAATTGCTTTTGCTTTTTTATTAATCATTTCATCTGTTTCAGAGAAATATTGACGTCTTTCTGAGTGTCCTATTATAACATAATCACAGCCGGCATCTTTAGCCATTTCTACTGAAATTTCACCTGTATATGCCCCTGAATTTTCCCAATGACAATTTTGACATGCAACTGATATTTTGTTGCCGCCGCATCCGCAATCACATTTTACAGATTCAACTGCTGATAATGATGTAAATGTAGGTGCAATTATAATTGTTGGAAGTTCCGGTGCTTTATAATCTTTTACATAGTCTTTAATACCTTCCAATAAATCTTTAGCTTGAGCTTTTAATAAATTCATTTTCCAATTACCTGCAATAATAGGTTTTCTTGACATTTTTCTCTCCTTTTTATATCTACTCTATACACAAGCTATTTTAAAATAAAAATATTATCATATCAAGTTGTCAATAAAAATTATAATATTTTTATAAATTTAATTTATATCCACCACCGTATATTGTTTCTATATATTTTTTATCATTTGATATTTTATTAATTTTAGTTCTCAAATGTCTTATATGAACTCGTATCGTTTCAACATCATCATCAGGAGCATATCCCCATACTTCTTTTAATAATTTGGCTGATGAAACCATGTTTCCATGATTTTGAAATAATATATTAAATATATCGAATTCAATAGGTGTAAGTTTTGCAACTCTGTCTTCAATTTGAACGGAATATTGTTCAGGTAATAGTGTAACTTCTCCTATAGTTAAAAGCTCTTTTGTAGCCATTGATTCAGGTAATTGACGGGTGCGTTTAAGCAGTGCTTTAACACGCATTTTTAATTCTTCCATTTCAAACGGCTTAACTAAATAATCATCAACACCTATATTAAAGCCCTTGCTTTTATCTTGTATATCTGATAATGCTGTCAGCATTAGTATTGGAACATTCTTTATATTCTCATTCTGTCTGATTCTTTGTGCTACCGTATACCCATCTACATTTGGCATCATAACATCTAATACAACTAATGAAGGTAATTCCTGCTTTGCTAATGCAAAGCCGCTTATACCGTCATAAGCTTGTATAACATTATAACCGCTTAATTGAAGGTTAACTTTAATTAACTCATTTATTGCTTTATCATCATCAATTACAAGTATTTTATTCATACTATAAATATACAATAAAACTGTGAAATACAAAACTGTTAAATTTTGTTAAAAAAAAAATCTATTTTTATTGTCTGTTTAGTCAATAAATACAATGATTTTTTGAAAATGTAAAAAAAACACTTAAAAAATAAAAAAAATAAATGTTATTTTTTTTATTTTGTTGTAATATTTTACTTGAACTCAAGAAAAAATAAAGGGGGTAAACTAATTGACAACAACTTCAACATTTTCAGCTATAAAAGAAGACGGAACAAAAACAATGCATTTAGGTAGGCATGTTTTAGCTGAATTTTTTGAATGCGATTCAAATGTATTAAATAGCTTAGAAAAAATTGAGAAATTAATGGTTGATGCAGCACTTGAATGTGGAGCAACTGTTGTTCAAAAGTGTTTTCATGCATTTAATCCGTATGGTATTAGCGGTGTTGTTATTATTGCAGAAAGCCATTTCGCTATTCATACTTGGCCGGAATTAGGATATGCTGCTGTTGATTTATTTACTTGTGGTGATAAATGTGATCCAAAAGTTTCTTATGAGTTTTTAAGAAAAGCTTTTTATTCAAAAAATGCATCTTATACTGAATTAAATCGTGGTATTTTAGATGAAACTGATATGAAAGTTTTAGAAGTTCCGTTTAAAGTCGGTGTTCAAGAAATTTCTAATTAACTTATAGTATGGAAAAAAATTTAACATTATCACTTGCTCATTTGTATCCTGAATTGATGAATTTATACGGTGATATGGGCAATATTATTGCGTTCCAAAAAAGATGTGAATGGCATGGTATAAGTTTATTAATTGAAAATATAAACACTTCTGAAGATTTAAAATGTCCTCATGATATTTATTTTATTGGTGGAGGTCAAGACAGACAGCAAGTTGATGTTGCGTATGATATACAAAAAATAAAAAACTTATTAATTCAAGAACGTGATAATAATGCGGTATTTCTTTCAATATGCGGGGGGTATCAATTATTTGGACATTATTATAAAGCACAAGATGGCAGTATGTTGAAGGGAATTGATTTGCTTGATGCATATACTGTTGCCGGAAAAAAACGTTTTATTGGTAATGTAACGGCTAAAATAGATTATTTATCTCCTAATACGCTTGTTGGTTTTGAAAATCATAGCGGATTAACATATCTTCAAGGTGAAACGAAGCCAATTTCTCAAGTTATTGTTGGACATGGAAATAATGGGGAAGACAAAACTGAAGGTGCAAGGTATAAAAATGTATTTGGCACATATTTACATGGTTCATTTCTACCTAAAAATCCACATTTTACTGATTATCTGATTAAATTGGCATTAGAGAAAAAATACAATGATAAATTTAATCTTGATATAATTGATGATACTATTGAATTAAATACACATAAAAAATTAGTTAATAAAGCTTATTAAAATGAATTTTTTATTTTAAATTATGATAGAATTTTTTTATGAATAAACATAAAATTTTAGCTTTATCTGTAACTGTATTATTTCTTGTATTAATTTTTTACAAGATTGATTGGTTAAAATTGCTTGAAACTTTTAAAACTTTCAACTTTAAGTATTTATGGATAATTGCTCCATTGTATTATTTAACATTATATCTTAGAGGCATACGTTGGAAAGCTCTTTTAATGGATGATAAAAAATATTCGTCTTACCATTTGGGAGCGGTTTTTACTGTTGGCAGTATGCTTAACATATTTCTTCCTGCAAGGGCTGGTGATATATATAGAGCATATTATTTGGGTGAAAATAAAAATGAAAGCAAAATGAAAATTTTTGGTTCTATAATTTTAGAAAGAACTGAGGATGGGATTAGTGTATTTTTAATTTTACTCACTGCAATACTATTTTACTGTAAAAATAATCCTGTTATAACAGGATTAGCATATACAATAGGGTTTATTTTTATAGGCAGTATGCTGGCGTTTTATTTAATTTTTAAATTTAATAAAATAAATGAAATATGTAATTATTTTATTAAAATCTCTGATAAATTGAAGTTGACTTCTATTTCGCATTTAATTGAAAACCTAAAAAAACATGCAATATCTTTTATGGATGGATTTGGAGTATTGGATAATTTTTGGCTTACCGCAAAATCGGCAATACTCAGTATAATTTTATGGGGGATAGAATGTTATGTTGCATATTTAATTATATCAAGTTTTAATTTAAATCTGCCATTTTCATCTGCATTATTTGTATTAAGTTTGATTTCATTTTCAACAATGCTGCCATCTACATCTGTATTTTTAGGACCTTATCAATATGCATATATTATTGCATTAAGTATATATGGAATTGATAAATCAACAACACTTGCTATTTCAACTGTACATCAAACTATATTAATGCTTTTATTGACATTTGTAGGTTTATATTATCTTATTAAATTTAATTTTTCATTAAAGCAAATAAAAGAAATAAAAAGAAAGGAAGAAAGTAGTGAACAAAATTAATAAAATAGCTGCATTTACACTGGCAGAAGTATTACTTGTATTAACAATAATAGGAGTAGTTTCTGTTTTGGTTCTGCCAAGTATTTCAGACAGTTATAAAGAAGACGAAAGTATTGCGAGGTTAAGAAAAATTGAAAATGATTTGGATTTGGCATATCAAAAATCAGTAACAACTTATGGAGATTATACAACATGGAGTGTAACGGGTGCAAATAGAGTAACTCAACTTACTGAATTTTTAAAAGGCAATGCTTGTGGAAATGTTGCATCTACAGCATCATCTTTGCAATGTTTTCCACCTAGCGTTACAATCGGAACAGAAAAAATAAGTGATAATACTGAATATTACAAAATGGAACTTGATGACGGTACTTCTGTTGCGATAAAACCGGATGATACAAATGCCAAGTATCTTGTATATGTTGCTCTTTCAGGTGCTACAGGTGGACATGTAATAGCAAAAGATATTTTTGGGTTTAATATTGATTATGCGAACGGTGTATCTCCTATGGGTGAAGGAAATGATAGGGGGGCAAACGACGCATATACTGCTGCTCAAACTATAAATGCTACAAATTGGGCATTTATTAACGGTAATATGGATTATAATAAATGTGCCAATACATTAAATTGGAAAACTAAAAAAACGTGTGATTAGTTAATTACATTAAGCATCATTTTTACACAAATTTTTGAGTTATGACGTATTTTTACTATATCATAACAACCGTTTACGGCTGTATTGTATGCATTTTGGTTCTGAAGAAAATATTTTATTTTACTTACTAAATCTTCAAAATCTGCATAATATGGCATTTTTCCCTGAAATAATTGTCCACATTCGGTTCTGTAATCAGAGATTACAAGAGTTTTGCATGCGGCTGCTTGAAAAGTTCTATAATTAAGAGAGGATATGCCCTGAGCATTAATATTAAAAACTATTTTGGCTTGATTTAAAGCTTTTGCCATATCACATTCGTTATCAATAAAGCCCTTATAAGCTTTTTTAATTAAATCTTTATATTCTGTTCTTTTTAATGCATCATCATAGTGTTTTTGAATTGCATACCATGAAAAATTCAATTCAGGAAATGTGTGCATTAAATCTATAAATGTATTTAATCGTAAATCAGTATCTAACCTGCCTGCAAACATTATATCATCTTTTTTTTCCAGCTTTAAATCCTTGTATATTTCTGTATTAACAAAATGAGGCATATAATAAAGGTTGTTTATTTGTGATTGAACTGAAAGTTCTCTATCCCAATAAAAATTGTAATTATCCGGCTCATTTAATTTGGATAAATATTTTTCCCATAGTTCTCCTGCACCGGAAGTTTTACTTTCTATTACATCTGAAAAGTAATTTATTGACGTTAAATGTAAATCATATTTTTGTTTTAAAATAACAGGTGAAAAACCATATCCTACAATGTATTTATAATTTGATTTTATATATTGATTAAAGTTTTCGTTTGATAATTCATCAAAAATATCAACAGTGTATCCATTTTGTTTGAAACCGTCAAATATACTTGATATAGTTAATCTTCCACCTATACTTGCAGGTAATATTCCTAAAATTTTATTTTCGTCCATAGATTGAATAAAAACATAAATTATAACAACTGTCAATTGTATATTAAACAATTGTTTTAACTTTTATTAAAAATTTTTCATTTATAAATTTGAATGTTTTAATATCATGTATGAACTATATATTTTATTTTTTAGTAGCAATTTCTATTATAGCAGGTGCAATTAACGGTAAATTGCAGGATGTGGTAAATGCAATTCTGACAGGTGCGGATGTTTCTGTTAAAGTTGCTTTTTCTTTAATAGGTATAATGGCATTTTGGTTAGGAATAATGCGAATTGCAGAAAAATCAGGGATAATTAATTTTATTACAAAATTATTAAAACCAATTGCAAAATATTTATTTAATGAAGTTCCTCACGATAATAAGGCAATTGGTGATATAGCGATGTGTTTTTCGGCTAATGCATTAGGTCTTACAAATGCTGCAACTCCTATTGGTTTAAAAGCAATGGAAGAATTGCAGGAAGTTAATAAAGATAAATCAACAGCTTCAAATGCTATGTGTATGTTTTTAGCAATGAATACTGCAGGATTTCAGCTTGTACCTGCTACTGTTATTGCTGTTTTAGTCGGAATAGGTTACAAAAATCCGACTGAAATAATTATGCCTACATTAATTGTTACAACAACGGCTTTTTTAGGTGCTATTATTACGGCTAAGATTTTTCAAAAATTATGGAGTGAGCAGTAATGACATTCCAGAATTTTATTAATTTAATTTCACTTTGGACTTTACCAATTATAATTTTAATAATTTTAACAGTTGCTGTATGTAAAAAAGTTCATGTTTATGAGGAATTTACTGAGGGTGCAAAAGACGGGTTTAAGGTTGCAATTAATATAATACCTTATTTAGTAGCGATTATGGTTGCAATATCTATGCTTAGAGCTTCCGGTCTAATTGATATGTGTGAACATTTAATGTCGGGAATTTTGAATAAATTATCCATTCCGGCAGATGTTATACCGTTAATGATAGTACGTTCATTATCCGGTTCTGCTGCTTTAGGTGTATTTTCGGATATTGCTAATAATTTTGGTCCTGATAGTTATGCAACAAAACTTGCGGCATTAATAGTTGGCAGTTCTGAAACTACGTTTTATGTTTTGGCTGTATATTTTGGCTCTGTAAAAATATCTAAAGTAAGATATGCAATGCTTACAGGTATTATTGCTGATATTATTGGTATTGTGGCAGCAATTGCTGTTGCGAGAATGTTTTTCCTGTAGTGTAATCTACCCAGCATTGAGTAACAGATTTTCTTGGTTTTTCTTTTACTTCTTTACGCACTAAAACTGCATAATTGGCATTTACAAAATCAATTTTATTTAATTTTTCTAATTTATATTCTTCAGAACCGCAATTATGACAAAAATTATTTACAGGAACAACTTTTCCATGTTTTATGATTGCTTTATGTTTCATTCCACAGCATGAACATTTTACTATTATCCATTGATTTTCAATTAATGCACCACAATCAGGACAATATCCAAAATCTTTGTCCATGCCAACGTGTTCATGATTACATTTTGTACCAAATAAAGCAGAAATAATGTTAAACCCCATAATAGACCTCTCAATTGCATTTTGTAGAAATTAAATAATGATGTAGATGTCATGTATTTAATGATGTTTTTTATAAAGTCAACATTTTTGCAAAAAAATTTTATAAAATTTTTTGAGCAGGTTGAAAGTGCTTTGAAAAAAGGGTATAATTTATTTATGGCAAAAATAAGAAAACTTTTACCTTTTGATACTAAAAAAATAAAAAACATGATTTCTTTTTTAGGTAATGACGAAGCAGAAAAATTTATGCGGCGTGTTCTGGATACATCATGTGATTTATTTCACTATTGGCTGCCTTTAGAAATGAAGTTTAAAACTGAATCTTATGTGCTTGTTGAAAACGGTGAATTGCTTGGAATGATTTCTGTTAAACCAACTTATGGTAATCCTTATAAACTAAATATTACACGTTTAATGTTTAAAAAAGATTATCTTGCAGCAGGTAAACAGCTTGTTGAATTTATACTTGCAAGATACGGTGCAAAGGGTGTGCAAACTTTTATTGTATCAATTGATGATTCACATGATGAACTTTTAAATTTATTTAATAACGGATGCGGATTTAGAAATTGTTCTTGTGAACAACTATGGAGAGTTAATATACAGGATATTCAAGATAATATATCACAACCGAATTTCAGATTATTTAAAAATACTGATGCACAAGCTGCTGCAATGCTGTATAATGACACTGTAATTACTCATTTTAAACCGTCTATGTTAAAAACTAAAAATGAATATTTTGATACTCCGTTTAAGGGCTTAAAAGATGGTCTGAAATGGAATTATGTACAGGAAGATAGAAATTTGCATACATTGGCTGCTTATTTTTCTATTCAAAGTTTAGATTTTACTAATTATATAATTGATATAACTTCATCAATTGGAATATCACTTGACTACGATAGTATTTTAAATTTTGCTCAAAATGAAATAAAAAAAAGAGTTAAAAACTATACTATATTTGTAAAAACAAAACAGTATACAGAAGATACAAAAATGTTAGAAGAATATTTAAATAACAAGCAATTCAGTTGTGTTCAAACCCAAAATATTCTTGTAAAAGATTTTTATAAATTAATAAAACAACCGTCAGAATCAAATGAGATTGTTTTATTTGCAGAAACAACAAAGCCCGTTTTTAAAATAAAATACTAATTAAATTTATTTTGAGTTTTTTCAATTCCATTATCAAGATAAAATTTGATAGATTCAACTGCTGTTTTTAAAGTTTCTTTTAATAAAGGAGTTTGTTCAGAAGTAAAGTTTTGAAGGACAAAAACCTCTGACGGTAAATTTGGTTGAGGCCCTATACCTATTTTTAAACGGTCAAATTTATTTGTTCCTGTATGTTGTATAATGGACTTTATTCCGTTATGTCCTCCATCAGAGCCGGATGGTCTATATCTTAAACGTCCCAAATCCAAATTTATATCATCATAAATTACAAGAACATCACTTATATCAATTTTGTAATAGTTCATTACTTGGCTCAGTGCTTCTCCTGATAAGTTCATATAAGTAGTTGGTTTTATAATAATAATATCATTATTATTATATTTTATTTTTGTAAGCATACATTTTAATTTATTTTCAGTTTTAAAACTAAAATTCTCATTAACAGACCAATAATCAACAGCCATAAAACCGGCATTATGTCTTGTAAAATTATATTTATCTCCGATATTTCCAAGTGCTGTAATAAGTTTCAAAATAATATACCTTTGTTTAAAAGTGCTTATAATTATAATTTTAACGCAAATAAATATTACCGAACGTATTGTCTACCTTTCGCTTAACAAAAAGATAAATAACGTTTATTTTATGATACACAGAAAACTTATTTTGTGAAATTTTAAGGGGAGATAAGCAATGAAAACACAAAAAGAAAAACAAATAATTACAGAAAAGAGTTCTAAAAAAGTAGGGAATTTTTTAGAAAGAACGGGCTTACATAAAAAAGATTTTGCAGAAATGATTGGGGTAACATTATCCTATGTTTACAATTTAATTGATGAAACAATACCTTTTTCAACAAGGAGTACAACTATAGAACGAATTGCAACTGTAATGGAAATTTTACCTGAAGAATTTGAAGAATATAAAATTCCTCAAGAACCGATAATGATTGATGAAGCCGTAGATATTATTCGTGATAATATGAATAAAAAGGGCTTAAGTGTTGTTAATTTTTTAAAATCGTTTCCACGAAAAAAACGTCTTGATATGGTAGATGTCTTGAGAGGCGCATTACCGTTGCCAATTGATTACAAAGATTTGAGTATGATAGGTCAGGTTTTGGATTTATCAAGTGAAGAAACATACGATATATGGGAAAATAGAGTAAAACAGGTTCTTGAAGCAGGGGGGATGAATATATATTCTAATGCTGCGCTTGTTAATTCTATGTTTGAATGTGCTAAAAAATATATCGATGTAGATTTGGGGAATAAAGAGTAAAAATAAATAAAACTAAATAAAACTAAATAATAAAAAGACTTGTATTAATTTAAATACAAGTCTTTTTTGTTTATAAAATTTTTGCGTGTAAATCAAAGTATTTTAAAATTTCAATTAAAGAATTAGAATTTCCTATATGACCTGATTTTGAAACTATCCACTGTGCCTTATGGTCGAGTGTTAAAGCAACAGATGGGATAATTTCATCTATTATCTGTAATTGATTTGCATTTATAGCATTACAACATTTGTAAGATGTTTCTCCACCTAATGTTATAAGTATAGCATCTCTTTGTTCAGTTACAATTCTTGTTAAATCTGCTAAAAATACAGAAACATGTTCAAGTAACTTAACTTTTGTCATATCTGTATTTAATGAATCATCAGAAAAACCGTCAAATTCATTAACTAGCTTAGATGCATTTATAACTACAACATTATTATCTTTTAAATTATTTAATATTCTATCTGTTAATTCATTATTTACACCTGATAATACAGTGTTTATATCAAGTTCAACGAAATAAGTATTTTCATAATCATCTGATGCCTCTAAGACTTCTAATTGAGTAATAGTTGTCTTAGTTCCTGTTCCTGATAAAATTAACTTTGGTAATTCCGGTATATATTTTGTAATCAATTGATTTTCAGTTTGAGGTAACCAAACATTTCCTAATACTTGAGCCGTTGCTGTTGTTCCTGATGGTAAAAATTCATATTCGGATTTTTTACAAGCAAGTATAATTTGTTCTATATCTGTAATGGAAACGGCATCTGCTATTATAAGTTTTTTCTCTTGTCGAACAAATTCATTCAATTTTTGTATAATCGGTCCTGCACCTTTCATAACTGTTTGTAAGTCAAGTGATGTAACTATGTCAGAATTTTCTAAACCAATTTGTTTTTTTACCATTGTAGGTACATGTGATTCAAATAATGGATTAAAATTATCTCTTGCTATTTCAGTACGCTCTATAGGTATACCCCTAACAAGCTGATAACCGCCTACTGTAATTCTGTTTTCAGCAGGATATGCAGGAATGATTATTGAGGCATCCCATTGTAATTCCTCCAACATTGCTAATGTTTCTACACCTATATTTCCGTTTAATGTAGAATCAATTTTTTTAAAGAAAAAGTCAGGATTAATTTGTTCAACAAAACGCTGAACAGCTTTTTTTACTTCTTCAATTGCAAAATCTCTGTCTTTGTTTCTGGTAGCTGTTGATATAGCCCAAACTTTAGTATTTTTTACATTTTGCGGACTACTGTTAAAATCAAGTAATATTTGAGAATTTGCACCTCTCAAGTGAAATTGTAATGCTGCCTCATTTGCATCTGTTAAATCATCCGCAATTATACCTATTGTATCTGAAATAATCATAATTATTTTCTCATATTTTAAAACTGATGTTCTACACTTTGCATATCATCACGTTTTGAACCTAAAAATCTTATATTATTGGCTATTATAAAATATTTTTCTCTTTCTTCTCCTGTTGTGTTATCTTTCCATTTGTTAGATGAAATTCTGCCTTCAACACCTAACAATGTTCCTTTTTTTACATATTCTCCTGCAATTTCTGCAAGTTTATCCCAAACATCAACATTAAACCAATCGGTTACTTCAGATTGTGTTTTCGCATCCCAGCGATTACTTGCAATAGAAAAACTTGTTTTTATTTTTCCTGATTCAAAATATCTTATATCTGCATCCTGACCAACTCTGCCTACAATTACAACCGAATTCATATCTTTTTCCTTATTAAACTTTACAAATCTATTCTAGCACGGATTTGAAATTTTTGACATACAATTTTCAAATCCCGTATTTTTACATATTTCATTACACCATAAATCTACTATTTCGTCTGTATCAAGTTCATATGATATTGGTTTTCCAATTACCACTTTAATATTTTTTTCAAAAAAATGTTTTGCATAACCATCAAAGCCAACAACAGAAACAGGTATTATATCTGCCTTAGCATGTTTTGCAATTACAACAAAACCGGGTTTTATATTTTCTATTTTTTTATTTTTTCTTGTACCGCCTTCAGGAAATATACCTAAAGCCCATTTTGTTTTAAATATATCTCGTACTGTCTTAAATGTGGAAATTTCCGGCTTTTCCCTATCTACTGCAAATGCACCTAAGCGTTTTATTAGCTCACTTCTTTTATCATCAGGCATAAAAAGTTCTTTTTTTGCCATATAGGCAATAGGCATATTTACTGCGGATGAAACAAAAGGCGGATCCATTTCCGATACATGATTTGGTGCAAATATCAGTTTTCCTTTTTTAGGGATATTTTCTTTTCCTTCTACTTTTATGTTGTACTTAAATTTTGTAACAAAATTCACAACAACCCATACAAACAACATGTGAAATGCTGTCTGCCAAAATCCGTATTCATTTGTATAACGCCTTGAATAGCTGCGTTCTTTTTCTTTTTCTGTTTCTTTTTCTTTCATATAATGTACTAATTTGCCTGATTAGGAATATACTTAAAGCCGGTTAAATTTTGAATGGC
>Ga0256404_1004865_pt1 | contig 24570 bp, 15 predicted proteins | sample RumenRJG_01DNA_FD_185990 | JGI IMG/M metagenome (GOLD analysis project Ga0256404, IMG submission 185990) | Bovine rumen microbial communities from Lethbridge, Alberta, Canada - RJG_01 | ecosystem: Host-associated > Mammals > Digestive system > Stomach > Rumen | place: Canada: Alberta | collected... | reverse complement strand
TCAAGAATGATCTTGATGAGCTCAAGAATCTCTTCCATATCTCCTCCTTATTTATCCTTCTTCCAAAACCAAGATGCCTAACCCAAGCTTATGCCACTCCCGAACTATCTCCAGATGATCGGGAACGGCGGCCAAAAGATCTCTTCCATTTCTCCTCCTGCTTGTCTGTATTTCTGTCTGCCCGCTTATTGCTGCCGGACTCCGTGTTTACTCCTCGTTCTCAAGAATGATCTTGATGAGCTCAAGAATCTCTTCCATATCTCCTCCTGCTGTCCAACTGTTAACCAAAACGCCACGCTCATTCCCTGTCTGCTCCGGTCTGGCGGCCGCTTGCGTATGAGCTCTTTCATATCTCCTCCTGTTTCTGTCTCTCCACTAATCCTGTTGCCAGGTCCCGTTTGTACTGCTCACTTTTCAAGAATGATCTTGATGAGCTCAAGAATCTCTTCCATATCTCCTCCTTATTTATCCTTCTTCCAAAACCAAGATGCCTAACCCAAGCTTATGCCACTCCCGAACTATCTCCAGATGATCGGGAACGGCGGCCAAAAGATCTCTTCCATTTCTCCTCCTGCTTGTCTGTATTTCTGTCTGCCCGCTTATTGCTGCCGGACTCCGTGTTTACTCCTCGTTCTCAAGAATGATCTTGATGAGCTCAAGAATCTCTTCCATATCTCCTCCTGCTGTCCAACTGTTAACCAAAACGCCACGCTCATTCCCTGTCTGCTCCGGTCTGGCGGCCGCCTGTGTATGAGCTCTTTCATATCTCCTCCTGTTTCTGTCTCTCCACTAATCCTGTTGCCAGGTCCCGTTTGTACTGCTCACTTTTCAAGGATGATCTTGATGAGCTTAAGAATCTCTTCCATATACCCTCCTGTTTGTACCTCTGTCTGCCTGCTTACTGCTGCAGGACTCCCTTTATTCCTTTTCCATGTTTTCAAGAATGATCTTGATGATTTCCAGGATCTCTTCCATATCTCCTCCTGCTGTTTATCCTTAATGCCTTACCCCTTTCTTCCGGTTCCGCCGTTATTTCTCATTCGGCAGATTTTCCAGAATGATCTTCAGGATCTCGATAACCTCTTTCATACGCCCTCCTTATTTACCAGTCTTCTTCAAAACCGCCAGAACGATGGCCAGTGCAAGTGCGATGATTTCCTTGTTCATGATTCAATCTCCTTATCTGTTATGTTCTGCGTTCTTCCTGGTTCCTGACTTGTTCAGTCCCTCAGTCCGGATGCCGTCCCTGAATCTCTTCATTTAGTCTGATGATCCCTTCCATACTTCCTCCTGCTGCTGTCCTTCTGACCAGTCCTGCTGCCCTGTTCCTTCATCACCAGCCGAGCAGCTTTTTCAGGATGACCTCGATGATTTCCATATGACCTCCTTCTGTTTAACCTTACTGACCTGACTCTCTCTTACGATCCTGCCTTTACTTGTTATTCGTCAGGGCTTCCAGAATAATCTCCAGGATCTCGATAACCTCTTTCATACGCCCTCCTTATTTCCCGGTCTTCTTCAGAATTGCCAGGATGATTCCGATAGCCAGTGCGATAATTTCCTTATTCATTTTCCAATCTCCTTTCTGTTATGTCTTCGGGTTACATCCGGGCTCTTTGCTTCGCAGGATGAGCCTCATGACCTGATTCAAAACTGACTGAAGATTCCGGCACCTGTCCTTTCTGTCTCTGCCCTCCGGCCGGCCCGTATCCTTGCGTGCGCATTCCGGCCTGGCGGATAAACTGAACGCAGTTCATGCTGCATTCGGTTAAAGACAATACTTGTGTGGTGCTTGTAACAACGGCCCTGAAAACCACTGTCTGCTTTCGGAACTGCTGTTAATTCAACGGACCCGGAGGTGGAAACACTTTGGAGTTTTTAGAGACAGTACTGCTTACCGCTCTTGAACTCCGGTGTGCTTACTCCTCGTAAGCCGTTATTAGGAATCAGTAACCCCGCCTCTGCGGGTACCGATTTTTGAGTCCGTACGCATGCCTGCTGACACCGCCGGAATTGAAACGAACCAGGGCCTTCCGCCCGAGTTGTTTTTTGATTAAATCACTTTTCAGTTTACTCCTCCGCAATCTGTTCGTCTACTGTATTTTTGCAATTTTTTCAAAATGTGTGTATTTTTGTAATGTTGCTCACAAATATTTGCTGATAATGGCAGCATTTCTGTTATCTCCTCCTTATTGTTCTGTACTTCTGTCTGCCGGCATGCTGCTGCCAGAGCCCGTTTATTGCGTTTACTGCTCACCTGGCGAAAATGATCCTGACGGTCTCTTCCGTATTTTCCCATTCTGTTTATCCTCCCTGCAAAACCCGCTGCCCTGTTGCTGCATTGCCAGCCGGACAGTTTTTTCTGGATGACCCCTATGATCTCCATACATACCTTCCTTATTTTCCTTTCTTTTTCAGAACTGCAATAATGATGGCCAGTGCAAGTCCGATGATTTCCTTGTTCATGATTCAATCTCCTTATCTGTTTATCTGTTTGTCTGTTAATCCTGTCAGCACCCAGGTGCCTTTCCCTGTCAGTCCGAATGCCTCTCCGCAAGCGTTCCGTTCAGCCCGATGATCTCCATATGTCCTCCTTCTGCTGCCCTGACCTCATATTCCTGTTCTGACTTTATTTCCTGTCCGGCAGATTTTCCAGAACAGCATTCAGGCTTCAGACAGTCTCTTTCATCACCATCCTTATTAACATCTTGCCAAACCCTCAATAATGATGGCCAGGACTATAAATTCGATGATTACATTCATAATTCAATCTCCCTGTCTGTTATTTCCCGAGTTATCCCCGGTTACTGCCTTAAACCCTCATGCTGCTTGTCCTGAATGGCTTCGTTCAGCCTCGTAATCTCTTCCATACATCCTCCTGCTGTTATCCTTCTGGCCAGTCCTGCTGCCCTGTTCATCACCGGCCGAACAGTTTTTTCAGGATGACCTCAATAAGGGCCGCTAAAACAACTCCGATGATTGCATTCATGCTTCAGTCTCCTTATCTGTTAAGTTCTGCGTTATTCCAGGTTCCTGCCTTAGACCGTCAGGCGGCTTATCCTCAATGACTTTGTTCAGCATCACAATCTCTTCCATACCTCCTCCTGCCGTTACCCTCTTACCTTCCCTGCTGCACTGTTTCTTCATCACCAGCCGAGCAGCTTTTTCAGGATGACCTCGATGATCTCCATATGACCTCCCTCTTTTAACCTTACTGCCCTGACCATCTCTTCCGATCCTGCCTTTACTTGTTATTCGTCAGGGTTTCCAGAATAATCTCCAGGATCTCGATAACCTCTTTCATACGCCCTCCTTATTTCCCTTTCTTCTTCAAAACCGCCAGAACGATTGCCAGTGCAAGTGCGATGATTTCCTTGTTCATGATTCAGTCTCCTTATCTGTTATGTCCTGCGTTCTCCATGGTTCCTGACTTGTTCAGTCCGGAGGCCGTCCCGGAATCACTTCATTTAGCCTGACAATCTCTTTCATACTTCCTCCTGCTGCTGTCCTTCTGACCAGTCCTGCTGCCCTGTTCCTTCATCACCAGCCGAGCAGCTTTTTCAGGATGACCTCGATGATCTCCATATGACCTCCTTCTGTTTAACCTTACTGACCTAACCCTCTCTTCCGATCCTGCCTTTACTTGTTATTCGTCAGGGCTTCCAGAATAATCTCCAGGATCTCGATAACCTCTTTCATACGCCCTCCTTATTTCCCGGTCTTCTTCAGAATTGCCAGGATGATTCCGACTGCCAGTGCGATAATTTCCTTATTCATTTTCCAATCTCCGATATGTTGCCTTCCAGTACCATCCCGGCTCTTTGCTTCGCAGGATGAGCCTCATGACCTGATTCAAAACTGACTGAAGATTCCGGCACCTGTCCTTTCCGTCTCTGCCCTCCGGCCGGCCAGTATCCTTGCGTGCGAATTCCGGCCTGGCGGATAAACTGAACGCAGTTCATGCTGCATTCGGTTAAAGACAATACTTGTGTGGTGCTTGTAACAACGGCCCTGAAAACCACTGTCTGCTTTCGGAACTGCTGTTAATTCAACGGACCCGGAGGTGGAAACACTTTGGAGTTTTTAGAGACAGTACTGCTTACCGCTCTTGAACTCCGGTGTGCTTACTCCTCGTAAGCCGTTATTAGGAATCAGTAACCCCGCCTCTGCGGGTACCGATTTTTGAGTCCGTACGCATGCCTGCTGACACCGCCGGAATTGAAACGAACCTGAGCCTTCCGCCCTGGTTGTTTTTTGATTTACGCTATTAAGTAATATATGGCTCAGTATTCTGTTTTTCTACTATATTTTTGCAATTTTTTCAAAATGCGTGCATTTTTGCGATTTTGCTCACAAAATTTTCTGCTTCTGACTTTTTTCTGCTCAATACTTCCGGAAATGAGATCTGACAGACCGAATCCTGGAGGATTTTCCAGACTGTCGCTGATAATACGGGACCGTCCGGCAGCGGCCGGATTCACCGTATTATCCGGAACAGGCTGCGGATTTCACGTTCCTGCGCCCCTTCCCTGTCAGGCTGCCAGCAGCGGAGAGTGTTTCTCTTGCGCCCCTCAGAGAGAACACATTCATCCACGCATAACAAGTGCCAGTCCGGTGCATTCGATGATTTTCTGAATACCCTCTCAGATTATCCGATTGCGGATTTTGACATTTGCCTTCCATTCTGTTACAACCGGAGACAGCAATGCAGACTTGACACGAAGTGTCTTAAGTGTCCTGTTCCGCAAATGATGAAAAATGCCATTCGGCTGCTTTTTCAAACCGCTGCCGCGATGGCGAAACTTACTCGCAGACAAAATATGAAGACACTGACCATACAGTTCGACACGCCAATGGCTCTCAGCGAGGTCCCGTTTTTCCGCGGGGCCGTGATTGCCTCCCTGTGCAAAGCGGATGTACTGTTCCACAACCACGAAAAAGAAGGGCTCAGATACTCCTACCCGCTTGTCCAGTACAAGTCCATCGGTGACCGCGCGGCCATTTTCTGCATCGGTGACGGCACGAAGGTCATAGGCAGCTTCCTCTCCTCCGGCCAGCATGATATGTTCATCGGGCATGAATGGCGTGAGCTCCATATCACGGACGTCAGCTCGGATGATGCCGGATTTGACTTTGCCGGAGCAGATCAGGAATACACCATCAGAAACTGGGCGCCGCTCAATGAGGCGAACTATGCGGCATGGAAAAAGGCTGACGGGATGGCTGCCAGGGTTGACCTGCTGCAGCGCATACTGCGCGGCAACATTCTCTCGATGCTCAAGGGCATAGACATCTTCATCGACCGCCGGGTGACTGCAGTCATAGACGACATCCGCAATGTCCGGGAGATGAGCTACAAAAATGTTCCGCTGCTGGTGATGGACACTGACTTCCACTCCAACATCAGGCTGCCAGCCAACATCGGGCTCGGCAGGCATGTGAGCGTCGGCTACGGTCTTGTAACCAGAAAGGAGCAAAGGCACTGATTTATGGAAAAATATCTTTACGCTGCCGCAGTGCAGGGCATACAGTCCTTCATCTTCCAGACCAATGTCCTCAAGGACATAGTCGGAGCGAGCGAGCTGGTGGATCTAATCTGCACAAAGGAATTCATGGATCTTCTGGGCAGAGGCGTATGGAAGAAAAAGAGCCAGGTCATAGCCGCTGCAGGGAATGTCAGGTACATTTTTGAGAATATTGATGAGTGCAGGCTGGCCGTCAGGGAGTTTCCACGCAGAGTGATGACCAAGGCACCCGGAATAACCATAAGCCAGGCAGTCGTGAAATACAATGACGAGCAGCAGGACAGCTTCAAGAACGCTGTAGACGAAGCAGAGAAAAGGCTGCGCGCACAGCGCAACAAAATCCAGCCCCCTGTCACAGCCGGACTCCTCGGCATGAGGCGCGCTCCGGGGACAGGGCTTCCGGCAGTCGAACGGGAGAAAGACGGCAGCAGGGCTTACATTGACGCATCAACAAAGAGCAAACGGGAGATAAACAGCAGACAGGAGACAAAAAGCAAAAAGGAGACAAAGGGAAAGCAGGAAAATAACAACACAGTTGCCCTGTGCATGAAAAGTTTCTATGGCAGCGAAAAGAACTACAAGTTTGCGGTGCCGCTCCGCAAACGGGTTCCGTTCGAGATCTCCGATATCTGCAGCCAGAATGACTGGATCGCGGTCATCCACGCCGACGGCAACTCGCTCGGCCAGGTAGTGCGCCACGTTGGCCACAACCAGGACAATTTCAGGAAATTCTCGACCCTTCTGAACAACTCGACAATCCAGTCAGCCAATGATGCTTTCAGATCCCTCGAAATAGAGGACGGCAAGAACCGCATCCCGATCCGTCCGATAGTGCTCGGCGGCGATGACATGACTGTCATCATACGCGGCGATCTTGCCATCCCCTACGTCAGGGAATTCATACGCTGCTTTGAGAGGCATACCGGAGAGCACGAGATGACCGAAGTTCTCCCAAAGGACATGACGAAACTCACGGCCTGTGCTGGTGTGGCGTTCATCAAGTCTTCATTCCCATTTTATTACGGCTACCGCCTTGCCGAGTCGCTCTGCGATGCGGCTAAAAAGCAGGCCAAGGCCATAAACGATAAGAATGTCCCGTCCTGCCTGATGTTCCATAAGGTGCAGGACAGCTTCGTGGAAAGCTACGCTGATATCGTGAAGCGCGAGCTGACACCGGCAGAGGGCCTGTCGTTGCAGTACGGACCGTACTACCTCAGAGCAACAGCAGAGACCCGGAATTTCAGCACCATCGAAGAGCTTGAGAAGCTCAGCAACAGTCTGGGCGCAGATGATGAGGAAGACGATGACTTAAGACCCGCTATCCGCAAATGGCTCGGCCTCCTTCATGAGAACCCTGAGAAGGCAAAGCAGTGGCTGCGCCGCGTAACTGATATGCACTCCGGTGCAGAGACTCTCATCAATGATCTCACGAAGTTCAGCAAGCGTGGGAACGCCGAAGCCTGCATTGCCTATGATGCGCTGGCGTTCAACACCATCATGAGACAGGTGACAAAGGAGGTGCGCCATGACAATTGACTACACGATTGAGTTCTTCAGCTACTGGCACTGCGGCTCCGGCCTTGCCGCAGGCGCCGATGTCGATGCGCTCGCCATAAAGGATGAGGATGATCTTCCCTATGTGCCGGGACGGACCGTAAAGGGGCTCCTCCACGATGCGGCGGTCACGCTCTCCGGCCTCGGAGCGCTGAAGAATGAAAACTTCATCGCTGATGTGTTCGGCAAATCAGGAGATGAGGAGGGACACGGGCAGAGGAGTCTGGCATCTTTCGGCAATGCCTCCATCACCGGCCCAGTGCGCAAGTCAATCCTAGAGAGAAAGCTCGCCGGAGGGCTCTACGCCTCGGTTGCCTCAACAGCCATTGATGATGACGGAATCGCAAAGGACCACACGCTCCGGAAGATACAGGTCATTGTGCCATGTGCCGTCCGCGGTAAGATTTTCGGCGTGCCTGACACGTACGAGGATGATCTCAGATTATGCATGGCCATGGTGAAGAGAATGGGCACCGGCCGCAGCCGCGGCCTCGGCCGCTGTGAAATCAGGGTGGGGGACTAATGCCATGGAGAAACTGAAGTTCAAATGCACCCTGGAGTCTGATGTCGTGCTGAGCGCAAGCCCGGCGACACAGGGAGGAGGGAAAACCCTTGACTTCATTCCGGGAAACGCATTCCTCGGCATAGCCGCATCCTCGCTCTACGACAAGGAGGACAATCATACCCTGCTCCTCTTCCACAGCGGGCATGTCCGCTTCGGTGACGCGCATCCGTCGGTAAAGGGACACCGCGGGCTCCATATTCCGGCAGCGCTCTTCTACCCTAAGCTCAAAAGCGTATCAGAGGACTGCTATGTCCGCTATAAGACGCCTGAGACCGAGGAAGTTAAGGAAATGCAGCTCAAGCAGTGCCGGAACGGCTTCTATGTCTTTGATGACGAAGCGCACACGGCGTCTCCGGTCAGAACCGGGATGAGCGTTGCCATCAAGTCAGCGTATGACACAAAGCTCCGCCGCTCGAAAGACGAGCAGATGTTCACCTACCAGGCACTCCGGAAAGGACTTGTCATGTACTTTGAGGTTGAGCTCGATCCTGAGGCCTCGTCATGCCGTGACGAGCTGGTGAATGCCCTCTCCGGCCACCGCCACGTGGGGAAATCCCGCTCGGCCGAGTACGGGCTGGTCAGCATAGAGATAGAGAAGGCTGGTTATCCAGAGCCGGCCACGCACCTCAGCAATAATGACAGCGGAAAGCGCTATGTCGCGGTATACGCTGAAGGCAGGCTGATTTTCCTCGATGGGAACGGCAGGCCGACCTTCCAGCCTGATGTGACGGCTCTCGGTTTCGACCATGGAGAAATCTGCTGGGACAAAAGCCAGATCCGCTCGTTCCAGTATGCCCCGTGGAACTACAAGAGGCAGGCATTCGGCAACGACCGCTGCGGCATCGAGAAAGGCAGCGTCTTCATAGTCCGGACAGACGATCCTGTTCCTGAGGACGGCTATATCGGCGTTTACAAGAACGAGGGCTTCGGAAAGGTCCTTTATGATCCTGCATTCCTCGCATATCAAAGCGACGGCCACAGCAGATACAGCTTCTGCACGGAAGCCGCGTCAGACAAAAGACCTGGTGATGACAAAGACACGAAGATGCTGCCGGGCGACCCGGACCTGCTCAGGTATCTTGAGGAGCGCAGCCGGCATGATGACGGCGAGAATGACATCATGCAGGATGTAAACGCATTCGTGAAACGGAACAAGAAAAGGTTCCTGCACGGCGGCGAGTCATTCGCCGCTCAGTGGGGCACCATCCGGAACCTTGCCATGTGCATCAGTGACAGCAAGAATCTCCATGATGAGGTTATTGGCTTCCTAACCCACGGCGTTGCCAAGAGCAAATGGGAGGATCGCGGCAGGCTCGTGAGCCTCATGGGATTCATGTGGAAGGAGCCTGGTGTTCTGAAGAAGAATCTTCAGGAGCGTCTTGTCAACCTTTCCGCTGAGATGGCCAAGATTTGCAGCAGCGCCAGAAACTGCGACAATAAAGAGTGACTGCTATGGACGAAAAGATTATGTACAGATACCGGCTGCTCTGCCGCATTGTCATGGAGGCATCCACTCCGCTTGCCGTCGGCAGCGGCCAGAAGAGCATCTTTACAGATGCGACTGTCGCGCGCGACGCGAACGGGCTTCCCTATATTCCGGGATCATCGATCGCAGGCGTCATCCGCCACTCCCTGAAGAGTTTTCCGGACCTGAAACACTGGATGGGCTATCAGAACAAGAAGGATGGCGAGGGCTCCAGGCTTGCCGTAACCGACGCGGTGATCCTCAGAAGCAGCGGGATTCCGGCAGACGGCCTTATTCCTGACGCCGCAGATGATCCGCTGCTCAGCCATTACCTCGGAAAGAAGCTCCCCATCCGGCAGCATGTGCGCCTGACCCACCGCGGAGCAGCTGCCAGAACTGGCAAGTTTGATGAGGAGGTGGTTCCAAAGGGAACCAGGTTCTGCTTCGAGACGGAGATTCTGGCCGATGGCCTGAATGCCTCAGGTGACGCGCAGGACCCTGAGCACCTCATGAAGGAGATCCTCCGCTGCATCCAGGAAGACTCGTTCCGCCTCGGCGGCGGCACGCGCTCAGGCTTCGGAGCCATGAAAATCGTCAGTATTAGGGCACGCACCATCGATCTGAGCAATCCAGAGGACAGGAAGGAGTACCTTAACAAGAGCTCCCGCCTCGACAGGGAATGGGACGGCTTCAGAAAGTTCGATCAGGATGAAATCCCTGATGACGGCTTTATCCGCTACACCCTGAGAATCACGCCTGATGACTTCATGTTCTTCGGCTCCGGATTCGGGAACCGGAGGGCAGACATGACCTATGTGAGCGAGCCGGCTGTCACCTGGGACAGCGGCGCAGGCACATTTGAGGAAAAGGAGAAGCTTATCCTCATTCCGGCCTCCTCTGTCAAGGGAGCGCTCTCCCACCGCACTGCCTACTATTACAACCAGATTAAGGGGAATTACGCAGACGGGAAGACTGCCGATCAGCTTATGGAGATGACCGGCTCAAAGAACACGGCCGTAAGGACGCTCTTCGGCACCGATGGTGACGGACACGGAAAAAACAAGGCACGCGGCAAGGCCATTTTCTCCGATGTCATCATCGAGAAGCCGGAAGGTGCGCATGACAAGATCCTGAACCACGTCAGCATCGACCGCTTCACCGGCGGGGCGGTTAACGGAGCGCTATTCGATGAGGAGACGCTCTTTGCCGGGGGAGCCACATTTACCCTGAAAATCCTCGTCAGCAAGGATGCCCTCGTGAGCAAGGATGCACCTGAGAGCAATGATGCCAGAGAGAAGTCTCATATCCGTGAGGCATTCGAGAAGGCACTTGACGATGTCTGCAGCGGGCTTTTGCCTCTCGGCGGAGGCACCGGCCGCGGCAACGGAACGTTTACAGGAAGCCTGAAGAAAGAGTGACAGCCATGGACATCAAAAAAATAGATTTCACCAGGAAGTACACCGGGTATCTCTGGATGAGCGACTCAGCGAATCCCATGGTTCTTACCGAGCCTGGCACCGTCAGCAGTGCCCTTTTTGAGAAAATGAACCCGTTCGTTGCCGAGGGACAGCTCTACGACAGTGAGAATGACGTGTCCGTCAGCATCCGCTATGCTGACGGCAAGTATTTCATCAACTGCTATGAGAATGCAAAAGGAGCTGACGATGATCTGACGGAAGATGTGGAGTACTGCAGCGTCAGGATGGCGCCGGGGCTTAAGCTGAAGTTCAGGCGCCGCTGGAAGCTTGAGCAGGATCCAAACTGCGAGGACATGGAAGCACCATCGGTCGAGAGTGAGGTTTTTATCGGTTTTACTGCCGAGGAGGAGGGAGAGCATGAGCACGACTAAATACATCAGGGCTCCTTTCAATTTTGTGCCGCTCTCTGAGCGCGTATACATCCCCAGATGGGCAGACCAGATCTCCCAGGATGTGCCCTTCGAACACGCTGTCAGCGGCGCTATCAACCTCAGGATAACCGCAAAGACCCCGATGTTCATACGCGACGGGCATGAGGCTGCCGACAAAAAGTCACAGGCCGGGGAATGCCATTTTTTCTCCAAGGAAAACGGCAGGTTCTTCATCCCGGCGACGTCCATCAAGGGCGAGGTGCGCTCAATACTTGAGATCATGAGCTTCTCGAAAATGCGCGTGGACAGATCTCTCAGGTATGCGCAGCGCGACTGGAACAATACAGAGCTTTATCCCATCAAGGATCCAAGGAACCTGAAACAGAACCCGATCCGCTGCGGATGGCTTAAACGGATTTGCAAAGACAAAGAGGCAGGCACATATACTTACCAGATTGAGCCCTGCGACAGCAGCGACAAACCGATATACCGCATCAACCACCGGCGCATCGATGAGTACCTCGAAGAGCCTGTTCTGGAGAACGCCTTCTCGAATAAGGACGGCAGAAAAGTTGATCTCGACAGCAAGAGGGACGACGGCTTCGATCAGAAGACAGCCGCATTCAAATACCACCTTCTTGAAGGGAAGAAACCTCTTGAGGGACTTTACTTCGCGCACGATAACCAGTACAAGGAAAGCTACCAGAAAAACCGGGTGTGCATTGTCGACGAGAACAGGGCAGAGTTCAAAGGCACCATAGTCCTCACCGGACAGCCGAACGGCTGGGACGAGCCGTACATGGACCACAAGGACAGGAGACTCAAACGCAATCCCAACGGGGGAAAATTCTACGAGTTCGTTTTCAGGGAACCGGCAGAAAACGCGAAGGAGAACCCGATTCAGATCTCGGAGGAAGAGTTCTCCAGGTTCGAGTTCATCTACCGCAGCAGCAGGGATCGCAGTGCCGGAAACGGCAAGTCCGAGTGGGACTTTTACATGGAAAGGCTCACCAGCCAGAAGGGACTCCCCGTTTTCTTCCGTACCGATGAGGCCGATCCGGAAAAAATCAAGGATTTCGGTATGGCATACCTCTACAAGCTGCCTTACGAAAAGACTCCCTATGAGGCTCTTCCCCGTGAACACAAGTCAGACAAGCGCGACCTAGCGGAGTGTATTTTCGGGTACACGTCAGACGACGGAGGCCTCCGCGGACGCGTGCATTTCGGCAGCGCGTTCTCTGACAATGCAGTGGAGGCTGACGAGGAGGTACGCCTTGCGCTCGGCTCCCCCAAAGCCTCATACTATCCGCTCTATATCAGGCAGGAAGGCACAGGTGGCAGTGCACAGAAGTATGCGACCTACAATGACGGCAGCCTCTCTGGCTGGAAACGCTACCATATCCGCAGGGAGCCGCTGACCGGCGAAGGCACCTGCACAGGCAACGATGATATTGACACGATCATAAAGCCTGTAAAGGCAGGCGCGGTGTTCAGCTCCAGGATCACCTTCCACAACCTCCTCCCCGTGGAGCTCGGCGCGCTGCTCTCCGCACTGACCTTCCACAATACCGGCAGCTGCTTCCACCAGCTCGGACAGGGGAAGCCCTACGGCTACGGCAAAGCGGTATATGAGGTGACGCTAGACGCGGAAGATGCCTCGCCAGCCAGCGACTACATGGCGCTTTTCGAGAAGGAAATGGATGAGTTCGTCAAGAAAATTCCCTCCCCGGGGACAGACGGGCCAAAGAAAGGCTGGCTGGAGTCAGAGCAGATGACGGCGCTCATTACGATGGCCAGTGTGGAGGCAGGTCCGGATTTCAGATACATGCGTCTGGACCCGGATAAAAATAAAAACGACTTTCTGGATGCCAAGAAAAAAGACATCCAGGAATACCTGCAGCCTGCTGCCACTCTCCTCACTCCCAAGCATGCTGAAACGCTTGTTGGTTAGCTCCAGTAAAACGAGAGAGAGGCGGCCAGCCTTGGTGACCCGGGTGTGCATCCGAGTCTGCTTATGCAACCATGTCTTACTGCAGTGTGCCGCTACATCTGGCAAAGCAGTGGTCTGGTGGGAGCAATACTATGCCACTGGCTGAATGCAGTAGGAGTTGAAGGATTGTGCTGTCCGCCACCGCGGCTGGCTGTTCAGGACACGCGGCCCGATAAGCCCCTGTGCTTGTCGGGCCTGCGGAAATCAGGACTCGGGCATATGGAACTCGTTCTTGACACTTACGGCGTATCGCTCAGCAGGGACAATGAGGGGTTTGTTGTTGTCTCTGACGGAAAGAAGCAGCGCATTCCTCCCGCAAGCATTGACAGCATCCAGATAAGCCGCGGCGCGCAGGTTACAAGCGATGCCGTACTGCTCGCGATTGAGCGCGAGATCCCTGTCATATTCACGGATCGCGGAGGAAACCCGAAGGGCCTGGTCTGGAGTCCGCAGTACGGATCTGTCTCAACCATCAGGAAAGGGCAGCTCTCATTTACTGCCTCGAAGGACGCCGTGGGCTGGATCAAGGATGTCATCGTGCGCAAGATCAGGAACCAGAAAGCGCTGCTCCGGAGCTTCTGCGATGATGACGGCCCGGGAGGATCCCTTAACAAGAGCCTTTCGGATCTTGACGGATTCACGAGGAGGATTAAGGCGCTCCGCGGTGAACACGTCAGCGACATCGCGGAAAAGCTCCGCGGCCTCGAGGGACAGTCCGCCCGCATCTACTTCTCCGCGATGAACGACTGCCTCCCGGAGAATCTCCGCTTCAAAAGAAGGAGCCAGCACCCCGCAAAAGACGCCGCCAATGCCTGCCTCAACTACTGCTACGGCATGCTCTACAGCCAGATTGAGGAGGCCCTAATCAAGGCCGGCATTGATCCGTACATCGGCATCCTGCACCGGGATGACTACACCAGGCCGGCCATGGTCTACGATGTAATCGAGCTATACCGCACCTGGGCCGACTACGTCATCTACAGCCTCCTCTCACAGGGCATCGACACTGATGAGCTCTGCTCTATGGAAAAGAACGGAAGAGGAGTCTGCAGCTGCAGCCTCGAGCAGCTCGGAAGGCGCGTCATCACCCAGTCCTTCAATGACTATCTCGATGAGGTGGTCGCAGAGGACGGGCTGAAACGCTCACGCCGCACATCAATCAGCCTCTACGTGCAGTCGCTTGCGCAGAGATTCAGGGGGTACGCCAGATGATCATGCTCGGGACTCCGGACGGCCGGGATGCAGGCGTCCTGCGGAAGACAAAGGATGAGGACTTCGCCAGGCTGCTCAGAAATCCACCTCCGGAGATAAATGACATCGGGAAATATCTCTTTATCCATGTAGCTGATGAGCCCGGCAAATGGCGTCCGCTCATGAAGAAGCTTCCCTACGCGCTCTGCGGGATCTTCAGCCCCGCCGCAAACAGGAAGGAGAACTTCGCCTGGGCCGATCGCTTCTTCCTCTGGATCAGGTACTGCGGTGAGATGGATTTTGACAAAGATGATCCAAGGCTGAGGATTATCCATGACAAGGAAGTCCTGATGTGCTTCTCGACGCCGAGGCCGGTCGGCCTCATTGTCATGTTTGCCCTCTCTAAGCGCTGCCACGACGCGGGGCTCTATTCAGTATTCTGCAGGAAATTCGCAAGTGAGTTCGCCAGGCGGCACCGCATAGAGAAGTATGTGAATACGGCTTACGCCGATGTGACAAGGATATGCCCTGTCGCAGGTGACAGGGGCATGTACTACAACCCTGAAGCGGCGAGGGTGAATATCAGCGACTATGTAGATACAGGGAATCCTGAAGAGGCTCTCCGGATTAAGCGGAGGGAGGACGATCGTGCCAAGGAAGAGAGGAAGCACAATCAAAAGGTTCCAAAGCCACCCGCAGATCCTGAAGGCGATATCCTCGACGCCATCAGGAAAAAGCTTGGATCACGCGTGAGGGCACGTCCTTCCGGAGCTGCCGCAGACCCAGGAAAGACCGCCAGGATAGCGGAAGAGCTCACGAAGGAGCTTGGTGATGCCGGCATGGAGGTGACCGGGATCGAGAACATCCGGGGAACTCTCAAAATACGCGCGACACTCGGGACGAAGAGCGCCGAGGTGAATGTTTTTCCGGGAAAGAAGGGCTTTACTGCCCTCTTTGCACCGCTCAGCGGTACAGACACTGAACTCAGCAGGATCCTTGCGGACATGGTCCAGAATTTCCTCGCAAACATGTGAGGAACTGACATCCCGGGAGCGGGCTGGCAGAATTCTGCAGTGCCGGTCGCAGACGTCCGGCCGGGCTATGAAGTCTGCGGACAAAGTTTGTCAACAAAAGACGGGAACGCCTGTGCTCATACGTGAGAGGAGTCCCCGGGGCAGGCTGATATGCTGTTCTTCGTGATGTACGATATCGAAAGCAACAAGGTGAGGAAGTCAATTGCCAGCTACCTTGAGAAGAAGGGCTGCCTCAGGGTGCAGAAGTCCGTCTACCTCGCGAACCTTGACAAGGCCGCCTACAACCAGATCCGATCGGACCTCAGGGAGGTGAACGGCATGTATGAGAACAATGACAGCATTATCCTCTGCCCTGCCTCTACTGACGAGCTCCGGGCAATGGATGTCATAGGGGAGAACCCTGATATCGACATTGTCATGAAGGCAAGGAATACCCTGTTCTTCTGACGCACTCTCACACTGACACTCTGACAATCCGATGCCATGAACCAAATGGAACAGCATCACCCGTTTCCGGGGCTTATCCACCCGCTTCTTCTTTTCCCGAAATATGCCGCATACCTGTCGTGGAGGATATCCCTCACAGTAACGTATCCCGGAGAGTCGTTTACCTCAAGCGCCAGCCGGCAGGCAGTCTCAAGCTTCAGGGGAGAGTAGATTCTCGAGAGCATCAGGAACAGCCGGCATGCCTCAACGGGATTGTTCTCCTGGGTTCTTTTGGAATCCAGTATGGATATGGCGATTTTCTCCGTACAGAGACCGGTTTCATGTGCCCACCTGCGGAGCCCTTCCTCATCCTCCGGATCAGTGCTTTCCTTCTTGTAGCGGTGCAGGTATTCGGTGCTGTACTGCCATTTGCGCCCGTAAAGCCTCCTGTGCGATGCGACCTTCTCACTCCCCATGAATATCTCAACATTTAAGTCAGTTATCCTGACATCCGCGTACTTCCCGGCGTACTCGGCCGGGACGGAATAGTGCATGTACTCGAACCTGACGTAGCCGTTGAGCTGTACCCTGATCTTTTTCCAAAACACATACTCATACGGCTCATGAGGCAGGGGAGAGAGGAGCGGCTGCTCCTCCTCCCTGAATATCATCTCATGGCTTTTGCCGGTTCCTTTTACCCTCCTTGCGTTGTACAGCTTAAGCCTCTCCCGGAGAAAGACGTTAAGGAGGTCAAGCGAAGTGAAGCTCTTTTCCCCAAGAGCAGACAGCATCCATTCGGCAGCGCGTTCAGCTGCGCTCTTGTCATCAGCGGATGATTTTTTCCGGCATGGATTTGCCTCGATTATCGCCGTGCCGTAATGCTCGCAGAATTCCCGGAAAGCGCGGATAAACTCCTCGTCTTTATCCAGATTTCCCGGCGTATAAGGGAGTCGCTTCCTGCCAATTATCTTCGGTACTCCCCCGAGGCAGCCAAGCAAACGGACATATGCCCTGATCTGGGCGGCGGTTTTCATGTTTCCGAACGCCTCGGCGTACGCGCAGCCGCTTTGGGGCATCGATGCCACGAATATAAAGACTTTTACATGTTTCCCTGTGTCACTGTCAGTTACAGCATCAGCGTCTGGCATCCAGCATGTCTCAATGCGCTCCACTGGTGTAACTGACGGGAGATGCGATTCAGCGCGCCTCTTCTGGTCCTGCTTTATATAGCCGCAGAAGCCGGAGTACTTCAGAGGTTTCGCTTTGAGCTTCAGGCACTCAGCAACGTACTCTTCCCAGAGTGACTTCCTGCTGGCACCTTTGAGAAGCTTACCGCTGACATTATCCATGTCAGGAAGGCGGCTTCTTGGGACAGGTTTCTTTTTCTTAGGGAACATGATTCCGGCGAGTACAACTTCCGTCATGCGGTCAGGAAGCGGCCAGCTGAGGCCGAGCTCTGCTGCGCGCCTTTTGGCCCTGACAATAGTTTTGGTTGACACGCGGCAAGACTTGGCGATCTCTGCAGTCTTCAGATGAAGGCTGAAAAAGAGGCGGAGTATCTCCCGGTATTTGGTCATAATAATGTTCCTTTGCGTCCTGTTATTTTCCATTATATTGAAAACAGTTTCCTTGTTTTTGGAGAAAATTTGTGTTTTAGGATATATGAACGATTTTAGGCAAAAATACGCATTACAGAATATGTCGGAATTTAAAAAGCAAAACGTGACTCACCATTCAATAATTTCATCAGAAACATTGACCTGACTAGGATTCAACAATAAAATGCGCATTAGGTGGTTTCATGTCTCCGGTCTCGGACTGAGTATAGCCTCATAGACCATCTGCCATTAGAACAAGGATTAAGACCTTCTTAGCAAGTTCAGCGTACATCTTTTCATAGCTCATAGACCATCTGCCATTAGAACAAGGATTAAGACCCTTCGTCGAGGTGCCCCGAGGCTCCGGCAAGTCAACTCATAGACCATCTGCCATTAGAACAAGGATTAAGACACCTTCCATCTGCGGGCAGATCTTCCGGATTAAGGGTCTCATAGACCATCTGCCATTAGAACAAGGATTAAGACGCATCGTCGCCGGTCTTGTCCCATCCGTACTTATTACTCATAGACCATCTGCCATTAGAACAAGGATTAAGACGGCAGGACGTGATGGTGCCCGAGTGCCCCGAAAGGCCTCATAGACCATCTGCCATTAGAACAAGGATTAAGACTTCTCACTAATCTGTATAGAATACAGAGGAGGATTACTCATAGACCATCTGCCATTAGAACAAGGATTAAGACTTCTGCAGCTGGGTGGCGTAAATCTGCGTGCGCTGGCTCATAGACCATCTGCCATTAGAACAAGGATTAAGACTCCAGACAGTACGGGTTGTTAATGTCGTCCGGGTTCCTCATAGACCATCTGCCATTAGAACAAGGATTAAGACTCGTTGATAACAGACAGCCCAAGAACCTCAATCTTCCTCATAGACCATCTGCCATTAGAACAAGGATTAAGACTATAAATATAGATAGTGTCCGCCCAGCTATGCTTCTCATAGACCATCTGCCATTAGAACAAGGATTAAGACATGTTCAGGGTGCGATTATGTCATCGCTTAAGCATCTCATAGACCATCTGCCATTAGAACAAGGATTAAGACCCTGTTGCAGCACCAGTCGCACAGCCTGTTGTAGCAGCTCATAGACCATCTGCCATTAGAACAAGGATTAAGACTACCGTTTCTTGCAGCCCGAAGGAGTTTAAGAAGCTCTCATAGACCATCTGCCATTAGAACAAGGATTAAGACTACCCCAGAGTTAACCATCCCACCACGTCCAGCGACTCATAGACCATCTGCCATTAGAACAAGGATTAAGACACCAGATCGTAAGATCAGACACTCTTGACGAAAATCTCATAGACCATCTGCCATTAGAACAAGGATTAAGACCTCCCAGTGCATCCAGTGATACGGCCACACGAACCAGCTCATAGACCATCTGCCATTAGAACAAGGATTAAGACCTCCGATGAATGCCTTAAGAAGGCATTCGAAGGAGCTCATAGACCATCTGCCATTAGAACAAGGATTAAGACACAAAACCGACGGCAGATGGGTACTCAGGAAGTACTCAGAGACCATCTGCCATTAGAACAAGGATTAAGACCGGGTTCGAATCCCGTAGGGTTCACCAAGTTTTATATCTCAGAGACCATCTGCCATTAGAACAAGGATTAAGACATCGATAGCGGCGTCTATGGCGAGATGCTCAGTAACTCAGAGACCATCTGCCATTAGAACAAGGATTAAGACGAGATAAAAAATGGCAGATGATGTAAATGTTGATCCTCAGAGACCATCTGCCATTAGAACAAGGATTAAGACTTAGCGATATACTTCGATAACACCGCCGCCACCGCTCAGAGACCATCTGCCATTAGAACAAGGATTAAGACAAGTCACGGTAATTCTTAAGGGTCAGAGTAGTTCCTCAGAGACCATCTGCCATTAGAACAAGGATTAAGACAACTCAATCATCGGGGAATGGAGCTCGCTAAATACGCTCAGAGACCATCTGCCATTAGAACAAGGATTAAGACCCGAGGATGCGCCGGAAGTAGTCACGATCCTCGGACTCAGAGACCATCTGCCATTAGAACAAGGATTAAGACACACGCCCAGTAAGTCCAAGTAGTCCGCCGCCTAGTCCTCAGAGACCATCTGCCATTAGAACAAGGATTAAGACTCAACTGGAACCAGGTTGAGGCCTGGTTTGTCTGGCCCTCAGAGACCATCTGCCATTAGAACAAGGATTAAGACTTCCGGTCAGTCTCGTGGTGGTTCACAGTCTTCAGGTCTCAGAGACCATCTGCCATTAGAACAAGGATTAAGACACGGCATGCGGACACGCGCCGACATCGCCCGTGAGGACTCAGAGACCATCTGCCATTAGAACAAGGATTAAGACGCTTTGTACCGTACTGTACCGCAAACTTCTGATGGTCTCAGAGACCATCTGCCATTAGAACAAGGATTAAGACTCTTCTTTCCTCTCCTCTTTTTCAATTTCTTTCCAGGCTCAGAGACCATCTGCCATTAGAACAAGGATTAAGACTCGCCGCCGATGCCGAAGATAGACCTGAAAAATCCTCAGAGACCATCTGCCATTAGAACAAGGATTAAGACTCTTCAGCGGTACTTTTTAGCGATATACTTCGATAACTCAGAGACCATCTGCCATTAGAACAAGGATTAAGACCCCATGAGTCCCTGCAACCTAACGCCATGTTGCACTCACTCAGAGACCATCTGCCATTAGAACAAGGATTAAGACGACCGACATGCCGTACTGCGGAGGCTCGCCAAAGGCTCAGAGACCATCTGCCATTAGAACAAGGATTAAGACCCGCTGGCTACCCAGCCGACCACAGCGCCAGCGATAGCTCAGAGACCATCTGCCATTAGAACAAGGATTAAGACGTTCTCCTCCAAGTCCATCTTAGCCCATTTTACTTCTCAGAGACCATCTGCCATTAGAACAAGGATTAAGACAATCCGCTTTCCGTTCTTGACGTCCTCCTTGTACTCAGAGACCATCTGCCATTAGAACAAGGATTAAGACGTATTAGCTATAAGAGTACGAATATCATCGCCGGGACCTCAGAGACCATCTGCCATTAGAACAAGGATTAAGACTGTTGGTGAGTTAGTTCAGATAGCAGAAGGTGACGATCTCAGAGACCATCTGCCATTAGAACAAGGATTAAGACTGCTCTCTTTACTTCAGAACCGCTTAGCTTACAGCTCCTCAGAGACCATCTGCCATTAGAACAAGGATTAAGACCGTGGGAGAACTCGTGCTCCGGCGTGTCGGTCGGCTGCCCCTCAGAGACCATCTGCCATTAGAACAAGGATTAAGACCACAGAGGAGTACGTTCATACCTTTCTGTACATTGTTCTCAGAGACCATCTGCCATTAGAACAAGGATTAAGACCGGCTGAGGTGCCGACTGAGGCTGCTCCGGTATCGGAGCTCAGAGACCATCTGCCATTAGAACAAGGATTAAGACCTCGAAATCATATTCCTTACCGTCACGCTCATACACTCAGAGACCATCTGCCATTAGAACAAGGATTAAGACCCTGACGAGTTTAACTCATGTACAATAAAGGTAGTCTCAGAGACCATCTGCCATTAGAACAAGGATTAAGACGGTACTTTCTTTCCTTTTTCGTCTACGACTAAGCCCTCAGAGACCATCTGCCATTAGAACAAGGATTAAGACCTGAATAATCTTTATTAGCTGCATTAACAGCTGATCTCAGAGACCATCTGCCATTAGAACAAGGATTAAGACGTCCGGGCTTCAGATCTGAAAGATCAAGACTGAGACTCAGAGACCATCTGCCATTAGAACAAGGATTAAGACATTGCACTGGTAAAATACCGTGGCAGCGCCGAGTCTCAGAGACCATCTGCCATTAGAACAAGGATTAAGACTCCTATCCTATGAGCCGTAAAATGACGCAGTATACTCAGAGACCATCTGCCATTAGAACAAGGATTAAGACCTGTAACCAGTGATAGTAGCGATCCTGCTTACAACTCAGAGACCATCTGCCATTAGAACAAGGATTAAGACCACGGGATGGTATACGGATGGGACCCTCTCGACCTCAGAGACCATCTGCCATTAGAACAAGGATTAAGACTGCAGGACGCAGAGGAGGACGATTACCTCTGCGGAAACTCAGAGACCATCTGCCATTAGAACAAGGATTAAGACAGCCCGGACGTGCCGGGCAATGCGTCAGGCGATGATCTCAGAGACCATCTGCCATTAGAACAAGGATTAAGACATGCTCTAAACAGATGAAATAATCGAACAGTGTGTTCTCAGAGACCATCTGCCATTAGAACAAGGATTAAGACATGTTGGAGCCTGCCGCCAGCTGTAAGGCCTGCGCGCGCTCAGAGACCATCTGCCATTAGAACAAGGATTAAGACTATGTCCTGATTGCGGAACGAAGTGCTCATCACTGCTCAGAGACCATCTGCCATTAGAACAAGGATTAAGACATTGCTACAAACATCTCACGAAGGAACAGACTCATCTCAGAGACCATCTGCCATTAGAACAAGGATTAAGACAAGTTAACACTACGTTCCTTAGTCTGAGTAGTACCCTCAGAGACCATCTGCCATTAGAACAAGGATTAAGACTGAAACTAAATCTCCTACAGCACCTGACGTGTTTCTCAGAGACCATCTGCCATTAGAACAAGGATTAAGACTCCCAGATTTCCTTGGCCTTGACCTTGGCGAAGAGGTCTCAGAGACCATCTGCCATTAGAACAAGGATTAAGACTTCTCGGCATTCTCCATAAGGAATACATTACGACTCAGAGACCATCTGCCATTAGAACAAGGATTAAGACCTTTCGCTTTAGCACTTATCCAATCATCATCTTCGGCCTCAGAGACCATCTGCCATTAGAACAAGGATTAAGACCTCCCGATCATGTCAAGCAGCAGCCCTTTCAGGTCTGCTCAGAGACCATCTGCCATTAGAACAAGGATTAAGACAGATCCGGCCACCCTGATACTCCTTTCAGTCCGTTCTCAGAGACCATCTGCCATTAGAACAAGGATTAAGACAGCCCAGGGGCCATTTGAAACAACCTCAAAGAGATCTCAGAGACCATCTGCCATTAGAACAAGGATTAAGACGCTGCTGAGGCTGCATCATCGGTTGCTGCGGAGGATCTCAGAGACCATCTGCCATTAGAACAAGGATTAAGACCGCCACTACGACAAGGGCAATCCCCTTGACGAGGACTCAGAGACCATCTGCCATTAGAACAAGGATTAAGACATAGAAACACATTACGACCTCGACATCTTCGGGCCTCAGAGACCATCTGCCATTAGAACAAGGATTAAGACATCCTGGTGGCCTCTGACTATAACGATCTTAGGCCTCAGAGACCATCTGCCATTAGAACAAGGATTAAGACGTGCCCGAAATCGTCTGTGTCGTGTCGGTTGTCACCATCTCAGAGACCATCTGCCATTAGAACAAGGATTAAGACTCGCGGATAAGGCGCGTGAGGTAGTAGTCAGCCTTCTCAGAGACCATCTGCCATTAGAACAAGGATTAAGCCCCGTGGATTACTCTGCGGTGTATCACCTGTTCTTCTCTCATAGGCCATCAGCCAAAGAACAAGGATTAAGACAGGCCAGACCACTGATCTACCATTGACTCGGTAACCTCAGAGACCATCTGCCATTAGAACAAGGATTAAGACCACCGAGGCGGCGGGCTTTGGATGGCATGGTCATGCTCAGAGACCATCTGCCATTAGAACAAGGATTAAGACCTCTTCAGGCTCGGGCAGGCCTTCAATGTCCCCAAACTCAGAGACCATCTGCCATTAGAACAAGGATTAAAACTTCGCGTCCATCTCGATAGCGCACATCATGCCCTCTCAGAGACCATCTGCCTTTAGAACAAGGATTAAACCCCAGGGTAGGACGTCCATGAAATTCGGATCAAGGCTAAGAGAGCATCTTCCAAAAGAAAGGCCTAACAGGATTCCTCATCCTCTCCATCAGCCTCCTTATACTGCTCACAGTGCGCGCTCCCCATGCAGCTGATCATAAAGTGCGGTGAACAGTCGCAGCTGCATTTGTCATCAAAGCTGGAGTAAAACCTGCAGCGCCTCTTGTCTCTTCTCCTGAATTTCCTCACCTTGCCCTTCCATATATGGTTTTGCATCGAAGTTCCCAATCTGCCGGATCCGCTCATATCCATGACTCCCTAGTTCAGCCTGCCTGCCGTCAGAAAACGCCCCTTCACCTGCCTGCATACGAATCGTATGACATAACGCGCGGATTTTTTGTGCGCTCTGCCGGTTTTTGCAGCCGGAGTCTCTCCCGAATGTCCATAAATCCCAGTGCTGATTCCCAGAATCCGGCCTCCCGCTCCTCACTCTGAAATTTATTAGTCACTCATAAATTTCCCCATATCTTCCCCTCACCGCGCCGCTCTCCTATCATGAGCCCGTACAGCAGGAAGAGCTGCTCTGAACCATCAACGGGAGAACAAAGCCATGAAACTTAACGAAAACGTAAAGAGGGTGCTCCTCTGCAGCCTCTGGGATCTCGCGACCTGCTCAAAGGACGGCATGCCCAATGTCGTTCCGGTAACCTTCAAGGGCATCCTGGATGACGGCACTCTCACCGTCGGCGATGTCTTCCTTGAGACGACTCTCAAAAACCTTGAGGAGAACGGCGGCAGGATCGCGATCTCCGTCTATGACGCGCCGAAACTCGAGGGCTATCAGATCCAGGGCACAGCTGAACATGTGACTGAGGGGAAGATCGTCGATGAGTACAGGGCGATGGTCGAGAAGATGTTCAATGGTGCCGCCACAGCGAAGGGCGCGTTGATAATTGCTCCTCAAAAGGTTATTGTTACCTCGCCCGGCCCTGACAACAAGAAGGAACTGTAAGGAGATGTACCAGAAGAAACGCGAGGCTGACATCCGCTGCCCGCTTGAGTACGGGCTTGAGATCTTCGGAGGGAAGTGGGACTCCCGCGTCATCTGCGTTCTCAACGAGAAGAAGGTCCTCCGCTACAGCGAGATCCGGAAGGAGATGATGAACGTCACGGACGCGGTCCTCTCCGCAACGCTCAAGAAGCTCATCACCCACGGGCTCGTTGCGAGGAAGTCCTATGACGAGATCCCGCCCCGTACCGAGTACAGCCTCACGGACTCGGGGCGCTCGGTCGTCCCGATACTCCGCGGGATCTGCATGTGGGCCGGGATATTCAAACCTAAACTCTGCTAATTCTATACCTTTCACAACCATCTGACTCTACCTTTTACAACATAACTCTCTGATCTTTTTGAAAAATTTATTCAAAAAGAGGTTGCTTTTTGCTTGATTTACAAGTATAA
>Ga0256404_1004864_pt1 | contig 24572 bp, 13 predicted proteins | sample RumenRJG_01DNA_FD_185990 | JGI IMG/M metagenome (GOLD analysis project Ga0256404, IMG submission 185990) | Bovine rumen microbial communities from Lethbridge, Alberta, Canada - RJG_01 | ecosystem: Host-associated > Mammals > Digestive system > Stomach > Rumen | place: Canada: Alberta | collected... | reverse complement strand
CGGCGGCGGGGTGGAGAGCCTCGCGGCCTGCGGGGACCTGTTCCAGCCCTGCAGGGCCTCCGGCATCGAGGCCGTTCTGCCGGAGTACCTGAGCCCGGAGTCTCTCTACACGCCTTTTTCCGCCCTTCCGATCGTGATGGTGCGGAACAACCGGCTGGTGGAGCCGGACCAGCTGAAGGCCTTTTCCGACCTGTTCCGGCAGGAGTTCCGGGGCCGCATCGCCTTTGCGGACCCCCTGAGCTCCGCATCCTCCTACACGGCCCTCGTCACCATGCAGCAGGCCCTCGGCGAGGAAGACACGGACCGGTTCCTGGAGTCCTTTGCGGCCCAGCTGGACGGAAAGCAGCTCTCCTCCTCCGGGGAGGTGCTGACCGCCACTGCGGAGGGGCAGTTCGCGGTGGGGGTGACCCTGGAGGAGACCGCCCTGAAGCAGGTCAGCGACGGAGGGGCCCTCTCCCTGGTCTACCCGGAGGACGGCACCAGCGCGGTGCCGGACGGGAGCGCCGTGGTGAAGAACGCGCCGCACGCGGCCAATGCCAGGCGCTTTCTGGACTTCACCCTGGACCCGGATGTCCAGACCCTCCTGCCGGTGCGCTTCTCCAGGCGGCCGGTGCGCACGGACATCGACGAGGCGGCCCTTTCCGGGGGCACCCTGCCGCAGCTCTCCGCCCTCCACATTCTCCCCTATGACACGGAGCGGGCCAGCGGGAACCGGAAGGCGATCCTGATGAGCTGGGCCTTCTTTTTCGGAGGTGAGCCATGATCCGGTTTCTCAGGAAGTCCTTCCGGACCCGCCTCCTGCTGGGCTTCCTGGCGGCGGCGCTGCTTCCTTTGATTTTGAGCTCCCTGGTGATCAACAGCGTGTTCCTGAACCGTCAGGAGATGCGGGAGCAGGCCGAGGCCGATGAGCAGCTCGCCGGGGTGATCCGGGAGATCAGCCGCATGGAGGACAGCATCGTGTCGGCGGGAGAGCGGCTCTCGGCGGAGCCGCGGATTCTCGCGGCGCTGAAGAGGGACCCCCTGGAGGGGGGAGACGAGACGGCGGTGTACGGCGCCCTCTATGAGGCCACCCAGGACCTGCGCCTCTACGCCTCCTGCGACCTGTACGACGCCTCCGGGCGCTGGCGCTACTCCACCGGGAGCACGGCGGACGTAAAGCCCCTGCCCCTGAACTGGGGCATCTTAAACCACGCGGCAAAGGCTGAAAAGCCGGTGTGGGAGACGGGGGAAACCGTCACAGACCTGAGCCGGCCCCTCCTGAAGGCGGCGGTTCCGGTGGCGGGAGATGGGGGATACCTGGTGGTCTCCTTCTACGCGGACCAGCTGCGGAGCCTCCTCGGCGGGATCTACGGCGCCGGGGAGGAGCTCCTGCTTCTGGACCGCTTCTGGCGCCCCATCTACTGCGACAAGCCGGAGCTGGCGGTCTCTCTCGGCCCGAAGCTGCGGAGCTTCTTCCTGGCCCACGGGTCCCTCGACCACCTGTCAGACGGGTTCCTCTACAGCGCCGCGATGCACGCGGACAGCGGCATGGTGGCGGTGCTGCAGCGGCCCCAGTTCTTCACCCGGGAGACACTGTCTCTGTTCCGCACCATCACGGGGGCCGCCGTATTTCTCGGCTTCTGCCTGACGCTGGCGCTGGGCTTCCTGCTGATCCGGTCCCTCATGCAGCCCCTGGACCGGCTGAGAAACGCCATGAACAGCGTCACCCTGGACCACCTGGACGTGCAGGTGGAGGCCGGGGAGGACGAGCTGGGAGAGCTGGCGGGGCGGTTCAACCGCATGACAGAGGCGCTCCGGACCTCCCGGCAGCAGCTTCTCCGGAACCAGGAGCTCATGGTGCAGAACCAGAAGGACCTGAACAAGACCCAGATCCGCATGCTGCAGGCCCAGCTGAATCCCCACTTCCTGTGCAACACCCTGGACACCATGAAGTGGATGGGAAAGATCAACCAGGTGCCGGAGGTGGCGGTGATGTCCACAGACCTTGCCGACATCCTCCGCTTCGCCATCTCGCCGGAGGAGTTCGTAACGCTGAAGAGGGAGCTGGAAATCCTGGACCGGTACCTGGAGATCCAGAGGATCCGCCAGTCCGGCCGGCTGGAGTTCCGAAAGGAGATCCCGGAGGAGCTGCTCCCGGCCAGGGTGCCGAAGATGATCCTCCAGCCCCTGGTGGAAAACGCGGTGCTCCACGGGCTGGACAACGCGGAAAACGGGGAGATCTGCGTCAGGGCGGAGCGGGTGCCGGACCCGGAGCGCCCTGGAGAGGAGCTGCTCTCCGTCACCGTGCGGGACAACGGAAAGGGGCTTCCGCCGGAGCTCACGGGCCCCTACCGGAGGCCCGAGGGTGAGGCGGCAAAGCACCACCTGGGGCTCTACAACGTGGATACCATTCTGAAGAAGCACTACGGGGAGCGCTTCGGCCTGACCATGGAGAACGCCCCGTCGGAGGAGGAAGGGGGCGCCGTCATCACGGCGGAGCTGCCCCTCACGCTGGAACCGAAAGGGGAGGATCCCCTGTTTGGGGGCAGCGCGTAATCCGGCTTCAACCCAGTGGGGTGGCACGTAAGCGCCGTCCTGACCGCGCGCCCGGCAAGTCGGGCACGATTGAATCCAGAAAGGCAGGAAGACATGAACAAGGTGCTGATCGTGGAGGATGAGGAACTGATCCGGAAGGGCATTGCCTTGACAGTGGACTGGGCGTCCCTCGGCTGCGTGGTGGTGGGCGAGGCCGCCGACGGGGAGGAGGGCCTTCGGAAGGCGGAGGACCTCTCGCCGGACCTGATCGTCACGGACCTGAAAATGCCGAAGCTGGACGGCATCGGCATGCTGGAGGCCCTGCGGGAGAGGGGAAACCAGGCGGACGTCATCATCCTGACCGCCTACGACAGCTTCTCCTACGCCCAGAGCGCCCTGCGGCTCGGCGCGGTGGATTTCCTCCTGAAGCCCTTTCACGACGGGGAGCTGGAGGAGGCGGTCTTAAGGCTCCGCACCAGGAAAGAGGCCGAAAAGAAGCGGGAGCAGGAGGCCGAGGACCCGCTGCAGGACCTGAAGAAGGGCGGGAAGAGCCGGTACGTCCGCATGACCATGGAGTATATCGGGGAGCACTACCAGGAGCCCGGTATTACCCTCGGGAGCATCGCGGAGGCGCTGGCCTTAAGCGAGGGGCACCTGAGCCACATCTTCAAGAAGGAGACAGGGCTCACCGTCCTCTCCTGCCTGACCCGCTACCGGGTGCAGAAGGCCATGGAGCTTCTTCGGACCTGCCGCTACAAGGTCTACGAGGTGGCGGAGATGGTAGGGTACCGGGATATCGCCCATTTCTCCTCCACCTTCCGGAGGATCGCCGGCATGAGCCCCAGCGAGTACCTGGACCGGCAGGGGTGAGGCAGTTTAAAAGGTTAGATTGGGCCGTCAGGCCTGGTTTCCACCGGCCGGCAGACTTGCCGTACCTGCCGTTGGAACAGGCTTGGTCCTTGCTTTTGAGAGATTCAGGAGGTATACAGATGAACCGGGAACGTTTTGACACCCTGCTCGCGGCGAAGGCGGAGGAGATTCAGAAGGAGGCGTTAGAGCTGAGCCACGATCTCTGGCTTCACCCGGAGCTGAGCGGCGAGGAGCACCGCTCCTGCCGGGTCCTGGCGGAGAGGGCGGCGGCCCACGGCTTTCGTGTGACGGTGCCCTTCGCCGGCATGGAGACCGCCTTCCTGGCGGAGTACCGGACGGACGGCGGGGCAGAGGGCTGCCAGGGCGCCCCCGGGAAGCTGCCCACGGTGGCCTTTCTGGCGGAGTACGACGCTCTTCCGGGCTACGGGGAGCTGTCGCCGGACGGCAGCGGAAACGCCCACGCCTGCGGGCACAACTGGATCTCCGCGGTGTCGTTCGCGGCGGCGGTCTCCTTAAAGGAGGCGGTGGAGGCCTGGAACCTGGAGGCGGAAAACGCGGGGAACCTGGAGGCAGGGAACGCAGAAAACGCAGGGAACGCGGTGGATGCGGGCCGCGCGCCGGTTGCTGCCAGGATCCTTCTCATCGGCACCCCCGCCGAGGAGACCTGGGGAGGGAAGATCAAGATGGCGGATGAGGGCTTCTTAAAGGAGCTCGCCATGGACGCGGTCTTCGAGTGCCACTTAAGCGGCATTCCGAAGCATTGCTTCGAGAACTACCTCCTGGCCCTGACGGACATGCGCTACACCTTCCTGGGAAAGGCCAGCCACGCGGCGGTGCACCCGGAGCTGGGCATCAACGCCCTGGACGCCCTGAATTTAATGTACAACGGGGTGAGCTGCTTAAGGCAGCAGGTGCTCCCCGACACCCGGATCCACGCCCGGGTGCAGGAGGGCGGCGAAGCGGTGAACATCATCCCCGACCGCACTTCTGTCCAGTACTACCTGCGCTCCGGGAAGCGGAGCTACCTGGAGCAGCTGGTGGAGCGGGTGAACGACTGCGCCCGGGGCGCGGCCCTGATGACGGGCTGCAGGGCGGAGATCGAGCGGAAGCCCCTGGTGTTCAGCGACATGCAGAACAACGCCCCCCTGGTGCGGCGGGCCGAGGAGCACTACCTGAAGACCGCCGGGATCTCCGGGACGGCCCGGCGGGAGGAGATCTTCCGGGAGGACAGCGTGTTCACCGCCCCGTCCGGGGACATCGGGAACGCCTCCTACGAGGCCCCCTCCTTCTACGGGGTGTTCTCCACGGCGCCGGAGAGCGGCGGGGCCGACATCCACGACGCCGCCTACCTGCCGGTGACGGATTCCGCCAAGGCCGGGGAGCTCCTGCTCCTGGCGGGAAAGACCATTTCCGCCACCGCGGCCGACGTCCTGACGGATGAAAGCTTCCGGGCGGCGGTGCGAGGGGCCTGGGAGAAGATGACATTATGCTGAAAAACGTGATATTTGACATCGGGGATGTGCTGCTCAGCTACCGGTGGAGGACGGTCCTGACAGAGGCGGGCTACGGGCCGGAGGATGCCCGGGAGATCAGCCGCAGCATCACCAGAAACCCCCTCTGGAACCAGCTGGACCTGGGACTCCTGACGCACCAGGAGATTACGGAGAAGCTGTCGGAGCTCATGCCGGACCGGCGGGAGGCCATCACCTGGTTCTTCCAGAACACCGACCGCCTGCACATCGGCAGGCCGGAGATCTGGGACAGGGTCCGGAGGCTGAAGGAGGCGGGGTACGGGATCTACCTCCTGTCGAACTACGGGCGGGAGATGTACGAAATCCACGCCGCCCACCAGCCCTTCCAGGACTACGTGGACGGCGCGGTGGTGTCCTTCATGATCCACGCGGCGAAGCCGGATCCGGAGATCTACGAGACCCTCCTCGGCCGGTACGGTTTAAACCGGGAGGAGTGCCTGTTCCTCGATGACCGGGAGGTAAACGTAAAGGGCGCGGAAGCTGTCGGCATCCGCGCCCTGCAGGTGAAAAGTGAGGAGTGGCTCGCGGCCTTCCTGGATCAGCTCCTGGAGTCCGGGGAGTCCGCGGTGTCCGCGGCCCGGGAGGAAGCCGCGTCCCCGGAGGGAACCTGAGCCGACCCGGCATCCGCCGCTGCGGCTTTTTCTGAGAATTTTGCCGCGTCCCGGCGCTGGGCCAGGAAGAAGAAGCCGAGCTGCACGCAGGCGGTGAGCAGCCAGGAAACCGGGTAGGAGATGTAGAGGGTGAACTGGCTCCGGAAGGCCTGGAACACGGTCATGACCCAGACGATCCGCAGCACGCAGGAGCCGATGAGGCAGATGATCATGGAGGACACGGAGCGGCCAATGCCGCGCATGGCGCCGGTGAGGGTGTCCATCCACCCGCAGAGGAAGTAGTTGGCGCAGGTCACCTGGAGCCGGGTGAGGCCGTACTGCACCGTCAGGGGATCCGTGGTGTAGAGGCCAAGGAGCGGCACCCCGAAGAAGGCCACGCTCCGCCCCAGGGTGAGGCCCACCACCGTGACCACGCCGAGGCAGGTGAAGAGGGCGCGCCGCACCCGCTTCATGTCGCCGGCCCCGTAGTTCGCCGAGGTGAAGGTGATGCTGGTCTGCATGAGGGCGTTCATGGAGATGTAGACGAAGCCCTCCAGGTTCTGGGCCGCGGCGTTTCCCGCCATGACGGCGGAGCCGAAGGAGTTCACCGAGGACTGGATGATTACGTTGGAGAGGCTGAAGAGGGAGCCCTGCAGCCCCGCGGGGAGGCCGATGCGGAAGATGGCCGCCGTGATCTGCGGGTCGGGCCTGAAATCCTCCGGCCTGAGGCTCAGCTTCACAGCCCCCTTGTCCTGGGTGAGGCACTTCAGCACCAGGAAGGCGGAGATGATCTGGGAGAGCACGGTGGCCAGGGCCACGCCCACCACCCCCAAGTGGAACACCGCCACAAACAGAAGATTCATGCCCACATTGGCCGCGCCTGCGATCGAGAGATACAGGAGCGGCCTTCTGGTATCCCCGATTCCCCGGAGAACCGCGCTGCCGAAGTTGTACAGCATGATCACCGGCATCCCCAGGAAATAGATCCTGAGATAGGAGGCGGCCAGGCCGATCACGTTCTCCGGCGTCCCCATGAGGGCCAGGATGGGCCGGGAGAACAGGGCGCCGATGAGGGCCAGGATGAGGCCCGAGAGCAGGGACAGGGAGACCGCGGTCTGGACCACCTTCCGGCTCTTCTCCGCGTTTCCGGCCCCGTAGAACTGGGCCACCTGCACGTTGACACCCACGGACAGGCCCATGAACACGCTGATCATGAGGTTGATGAGGGCGGCGTTGGAGCCCACGGCGGCGATGCTCTCCGGGCCGGTGAAGCGCCCGACCACCACGATATCCGCGGCGTTGAAGAGAAGCTGGAGCACCCCGGACACCATGAGGGGCAGGGCGAACAGCAGCACCTTTCCCAGGAGGGGGCCGTGGATCATATCGATTTCAAAGGAGTGACGGTGGCCGGTGTGCATCATCCGCCCGTGGTGATGGGAGGGGGTGATGTGGAGGCCGCTGCCCCGGTGAGCAGAAGCGGGCATGGGAAAATCCTTTCAAAAAATAGCCTGGGTGAGGCTCAACTCAGTGGGGGACTCCCCCACTGAGTTGAACAGATAATGATTATATAGCGGAACAGACCGCTCTGGCAACGAAAAATGGGCCTGGGTCCGAACATAAAAAACACATAAAAAAGCCCGGGAAAAGCGACACATGTTCAGACAAATCAGACAGTAAATTTGACCGCCCGTCTAGGAATTTGAGCCAAAATGTATTATAGTAGTGCTATGTGCAACCAGGAAACTGCTGAACCTGCGAAAGACCGGCCAGGCCTTCCGCAGCCAAAGCGGAATACGTTGACCGACAGGAGCGATCAGACATGGCAGAAGAAGTGAAAAAGGTGGAATACGCGCCGGAATTCAAGGCCCGCCTGGACCGCTGTTACGATGAGCTGAAATGGCTCTACTGTGAGATTTACCACAATGACATGCAGGCCTTCGACTACTTCGTGAAGATGCTTTACGAGTACTACCAGGCCAGAAAGCCGGAGCTGAAGGAGTGGGACGAGGCCCGGGTCCTGGTGCCCGACTGGTACCGGGGGAACGAGATCCTCGGCATGATGCTCTATCCCAATGCTTTTGCCGGCACCCTGAAGGGCGTGCAGGAGCACCTGCCCTACCTGGAGGAGAGCGGGGTCAACTACCTGCATCTCATGCCCCTCCTGGAGAGCCCGAAGGACCGGAGCGACGGGGGCTACGCCGTCGCCGACTTCCGGAAGGTGCAGCCGGAGCTGGGAACCATGGAGGACCTGGCGGAGCTCGCCGACGCCTGCCACGCGAGGGGCATGAGCGTCTGCCTCGACTTCGTCATGAACCACACCAGCGAGGACCACGAGTGGGCGAAGCGGGCGAAGGCCGGCGAAAAGGAGTACCAGGACCGGTATTTCTTCTATGACGACTGGTTCCTGCCCAACGAGTACGAGAAGTACGTGCCCCAGGTCTTCCCCACCACCGCGCCCGGAAACTTCACCTGGTGCGAGGAGGCCCGCAAGGTGGTCATGACCACCTTCTATCCCTACCAGTGGGACCTGAATTACGGAAATCCAGTGGTCTTCAACGACATGACCGCCAACATGCTGAACCTGTGCAACCACGGCATCGACATCATCCGCCTGGACGCGGTCCCCTACATCTGGAAGACCCTGGGCACCAACTGCCGGAACCTGCCCCAGGTCCACACGCTGGTGCGGATCATGCACATCGCGGCAGATATCGTCTGCCCCGGAACCCTTCTCCTGGGAGAGGTGGTCATGGAGCCCTCCAAGGTGGTGCCCTACTTCGGCAGCCTGGAGAAGCCCGAGTGCCACATGCTGTACAACGTGACCACCATGGCCAGCACCTGGCACACGGTGGCAACCCGGGACGTGCGGCTCCTGCGCCACCAGCTGGATACCGTCTTTGCCCTGCCGAAGCAGTACACCTTCCTGAACTACCTGCGCTGCCACGACGACATCGGCTGGGGCCTGGATTACGAGTACCTGAAGCAGTTCGGCATCGACGAGGTGAAGCACAAGAAGTACCTGAACGACTACCTCACCGGCAACTACTGGGAGAGCGACGCCCGGGGAGAGCTCTACAACGACGATCCCCGGCTGGGCGATGCCCGGCTCTGCGGCACCACCGCCTCCCTCTGCGGCATCGAGGCCGCGGAGTACGAGCAGAATCCGGACAAGCTGGAGAAGGCCATCCGCCTGGACGTCATGCTGCACGCCTTCCTCTTAACCCAGAGCGGCATTCCGGTGCTCTACGCGGGAGATGAGATCGGCCAGCTGAACGACTACAGCTATCACGAGGATCCCATCAAGGAGGCCGACAGCCGGTACCTGCACCGGGGCGCCATGGACTGGAAGAAGGCCACGAAGCGGAACATTCCCGGAAGCCGGGAGAACCGCATTTTCAAGGCGCTGCGGCAGCTGGAGGAGATCCGGGCCGCCCACCCCGTCTTCGAGGGGGATGCGGACATGTGGACCCTGGAGCCCTACAATGACCACATCCTCGGCATCGGCCGCTACTACCAGCAGGAGAAGCTCCTGGCCCTCTTCAACTTCAGCGACCGGGACGAGACGGCCTGGATCAACGAGGAAGAGGAGTACACGGACCTGATTACCGGGCAGAAGCGGGAGGCAAAGGCCGTGGGCATTCCCGCCGGCGGCTTCGCCTGGCTCTACCACTCCTACAAGCCGGAAAAGCCGGAATCCTCCGGGCCGAAGGCGATCTTCCTGGACATCGACGGAACCCTGGTGAAGGCCGGGGAGAACACGCCGCCGGAGAGCGCCCTGGAGGTGATCCGGGCGGCGAGGGAGAAGGGAAACAAGGTGTTCCTCTGCTCCGGACGGAACCTGGACATGCTGTCGCCCCTGCTGAAATACGGGTTTGACGGCGTGGTGGCCAGCGCCGGTGGCTACGTCACCGTGGGAGACAAGGTGATCTTCGACATGCCCATGCCGGGGAAGGACCTGGACACCGCCCTGAAGCTGCTCCACGAGAGCGGGGTGTTCTGCACCATCGAGGCCCTGGACGGCTCCTACGGGGACGAGAACCTGGGAGAATTCCTGCAGGGCCAGGCCGAGGGCAACTCCGAGATCGAGAGATGGAGAAAGGCCCTGTCCGAGAACCTGAACATCCGCCCCATGTCGGAATACGACGGGAGACCGGTGTACAAGGTGGTCATCATGTGCCCGAAGTTTAAGCAGCTGGACAAGTGCCGGGCCGCCCTGGAGGACCGCTACGATTTCGTGGTCCAGGACGTGCCGGAGCACGGGTGCGTGAACGGGGAGCTGATCAACCGGGGCTTCGACAAGGGCCGGGGCGTCCTGAAGGCCCTGGAGGAGCTGGGAATCCCGGTGGAGAACAGCTACGGCTTCGGCGACAGCATGAACGACCTGACCATGATCCGGACCGTGGGAACCTCCGTGTGCATGGCCAACGGCAGCGAGTCCCTGAAGAAGGAGTGCGACATGGTCTGCCCCTCCGTGGAGGAGGACGGACTGGCGAAGGCATTCCGGGAGCTGGGGCTCTGCTGATTTCATTATTGATTGGTAGCTCTGCTGCATAGCAGCTGCAAATAAACATTTTTTAAGAGGGGGTATTTATGGCACTGGATTACAGGAAGTGCGCTGAGGAGATCGCCGCCAATATCGGCGGCGGCGCAAACGTCGTCAGCGCGGCGCACTGCGCCACAAGGCTTCGTCTTGTCATCGCCGACAACGGCAAGGTGAACAAGAAAGCCCTGGAGGAGGTCGACGGAGTCAAGGGAATGTTTGAGTCCAACGGCCAGCTCCAGCTGATCATCGGTACCGGAACTGTCAACAAGGTGTTTGACGAGTTTATCGCGGTGACCGGCGTGGCAGCCGGAACCAAGGACGACGTCAAGGCCGCGGCTGCCGCCAAGCAGCCCTTCTGGAAGCAGGCGCTGAAAACAGTCGGCGACGTGTTCGTTCCGATTCTTCCCGCCATCGTCGCCTCGGGCCTCATGATGGGCCTCGTGGAGGCACTGGCGAAGATCCCGGGCCTGGGCTTCGGCAATTCCGACTGGTTCGCCTTCCTGGATACGGTGGCGAACACCGCCTTTGCCTACCTGCCCGTCATCGTGGCGGTCTCTGCCGCCAGAGTGTTCGGCGGAAACCTGTTCCTGGGCGCGGTCATCGGTCTTCTCATGATCCACTCCGCCTTCCTGAACGGCTGGAACGTGGCGAACACAGACGCCATCAACTCCTTCTTCGGCGTGACCGACGGCGTCATTCCCAAGTGGCATCTGATCGGAGACGTGGTGGCGATCAACCGGGTCGGCTACCAGGGACACGTGATACCGGTCATCATCGCCGTGTTCATCATGAGCAAGGTCGAGAAGTGGCTGCATCAGCACGTCCCGGAGATGATCGACCTCTTTGTCACGCCCCTCACCACCGTGCTGGTCACCGCGTTCCTGACCCTGTGGATCGTGGGCCCCATCTTCTCCACCCTGGAGACCTACGTCCTGGCCGGAGCCAAGGTCCTGGTCCGGAACCCCATCGGCGCCTGTGTCATGGGAGCTGTTTATCCCGCCACCGTCGTCATGGGCCTGCACCACATGTACAACGTCATCGAGGCCGGTATGCTGGCTGAGACAGGACTCAACACCTGGATGCCCATCGCCTCTGCCGCGAACTTCGCCCAGTTCGGCGCCTGCCTTGCGGTCGGCCTTAAGGTGAAGAACCAGAAGACCAAGTCCGTGGCGGTTCCGTCCTCCCTGTCCGCGGCCCTCGGCATTACCGAGCCCGCGATCTTCGGTGTCAACATGCGCTTCTTCAAGCCCTTTGTGGCCGGCATGATCGGCGGCGCAGCCGGCGCCCTGGTCTCCGCCATTCTCGGCTTCGGCGCGACGGCTTACGGCGTCACCGGCATTCCCGGATACCTGACCGTCACCAACCCGCTGCTCTACACCATCGTCCTGGCCATCTCCGGCGGCGTTGCCTTCGCCCTGACCATGACCCTCTGGCACGAGGACGCCCCGGAAGCGGCGGCGGCCCCTGCGGCAGCATCCAAGGCCGCCCCGGCGGCAGCAGCGGCTCCCGCGGAGTCCCTGCCGGTTCCCACCAACAAGGTGATCAGCTGCGAGGCCGGCGAGGTCCTGCAGCCCACCCCCGGAACCATCATCCCCCAGGATAAGATCCCGGACGAGACCTTCGCCTCCGGCGTTCTCGGCCAGGGACTTGCCATTGATCCCCAGGAGGGCGTGGTCTACGCTCCCTGCGACGGCGAGATTTCCTCCGTCGCCGACTCCAAGCACGCCATCGGCATCACCGGCCCCGGCGACATGGAGATCCTGATTCACGTGGGCGTGGACACCGTGGCCATGAACGGCGACGGCTTCGTGGACTTCGTCGCCGAGGGCGACCAGGTCAAGGCCGGCCAGAAGATCATGACCTTTGACCGGGCGAAGATCAAGGCCGCCGGACATCCCGACTGCGTCGTCTTCCTGCTCACCAACTCCGATGACTACGAGAACGTGAAGATCGAGAACTGAGATATTACATGATTCAACCCGGGCGCTCAGGCGCCCGGGATCAAAAAAGGCAACTGAAGACTCATCATTATGTACAAGGAGAAAAATCATGAAAGAGCTTAAGTATGTCATCACTGATCCGGTTGGCTTCCACGCGAGACCCGCAGGCGAGATCGCGAAAATGCTCAAGGGCTTTGCCAGCTCCGTTACCGTTTTCAAGGGCGACAAGAGCGCTGACATGAAGAAGCTTATGAAGGTTATGGGCCTTGGAATCAAGCAGGGTGAGGAGATCACCGTCAAGGTCGAGGGCGAGGACGAAGAGGCCGCTTTCGCCGCCATCGAGACCTTCCTGAAGGAAAAGATGTGACAAAACAGTGAGTCAGGAACATGCGGAGACCGTGCTTGCATGGTCTTCCGCATGTTTATGACGAACGTCCCTCATGAGGAACGAAGCACTGCGAAGCAGGGCGGGAGTTCCGAATGAGGGAGCGCCGGGAAAGCCGCGAAGCGGCTGCGGCGCGGAGTTTTGTCCAAGCGCTGCAAAGCAGCGCGTGAGCCCGAAAGTTTTCAGGAACGCGAGAGCGCAAAGCGCGGAGCGTTCCGTAGCCTTATTAGTGTGGCGGCCAAACACATGAGGCGCTACCGCTTGCGGAAGGCGCGCATACGGAATCAGTCAATCCATTTACAGAAAAAGGAGTGGTGCTATGCAGGTTGCAACCGGCAAAAGTATCCTGAATGGCATTGCCATCGGAAAAATCAAGATTTACAAGGCGCCGAAGCTCGAGATCCCCATGGGACTGGTGACGGATCCCGACGCTGAGGTGGCGCGCTTCGACGACGCGGTCGAGAAGGTCATCGACCAGCAGAACATCCTCTACGAGAAGGCCAAGGTGACGGCCGGCGAGGACAGCGCCGCAATCTTCGAGGTCCACGCCATGATGATGCAGGACGACGACCTGCTGGACGCCGTCAAGGAGATCATCACGAACCAGAAGCGCAGCGCGGAGTACGCGGTGCAGCAGGCCTTTGACAACCAGGCCCAGGTCTTCGCGGACATGGACGACGAGTACTTCAAGGCCCGCTCCGCGGATATCATCGACCTGAAGCAGTCCACCCTGGACGTGCTGATGGGCGTCGACACCGACTCCATGCAGGGCAACGAGCCCGCCATCCTGGTGGCGGAGGACCTAGCTCCCTCAGAGACCGTCAAGCTCGACAAGTCCCTGCTGCTTGGAATCATAACCCGCGAGGGTTCCTCCAACTCCCACACCGCGATCCTGGCCCGCAGCATGAACCTGCCGGCCCTGATCCAGTGCAAGGAGATCGATGACAGCTGGGATGGAAAGCTGGGAATCATCGACGGCTACAACAGCTGCGCCTACATCGATCCCACCGAGGATCTTCAGAAGAGCCTGGGCGAGAGACTGAAGGCAGACCAGGCGAAGCTGGCCCTGCTGCAGGAGCTGAAGGGAAAGAGCAACACCACCATCGACGGCCGCACCATCAAGGTGTACGCCAACATCGGCGGACCCTCCGATATCGGTGCCGTGCAGCAGAACGACGCTGACGGCGTTGGCCTGTTCCGCTCTGAGTTCGTCTACCTGAACTCCAAGGAGGAGCCCAGCGAGGAGGAGCAGTTCCAGGCCTACAAGCACGTGCTGGAGTCCCTGGCACCCAGAACGGTGGTCATCAGGACCTGCGATATCGGCGCCGACAAGACCATCGACTACATGAAGCTGGATCACGAGGACAACCCGGCCCTGGGCTACAGAGCCATCCGGATCTGCCTGACCCGGAAGGAGTTCTTCAAGAAGCAGCTGAGAGCGCTGCTCCGCGCCTCCGCCTACGGCCATCTGGCCATCATGTTCCCCATGATCATCTCGGTCCGGGAGCTGAGAGAGGCAAAGGATATCCTCGCCGAGTGCCGCATGGAGCTTGAGAGCGAGGGCGTGCAGGTCAGCAATGATATCGAGGTCGGCATCATGGTGGAGACCCCGGCGGCTGTGTTCTGCGCAGACGAGCTGGCCCAGGAGTGCGACTTCTTCTCCCTGGGAACCAACGACCTGACCCAGTACACGCTGGCAATCGACCGGCAGAACGCCAAGCTGGAGCCCTTCCTGGACACCCATCACCCGGCCGTTCTCCGGGCCATCAAGATGACCATCGACGCCGGACACCGGCACGGCTGCTGGGTCGGCATCTGCGGAGAGCTGGGCGCCGATCCCACCCTGGCAGAGATCTTCCTGCGCATGGGCATCGACGAGCTGTCCGTGAACCCGAAGAGCGTGCTGCCGCTCCGGAAGATCATCCGCGGCGTGGATCTCTCCAAGCCCATGAATTCCGAGGTCTGAGACAGCAGGCTTCAGACAGCGGATTCCGCTGTCAAACAGAACAGAGTCAGATTCAGCCAGAGGCTGCCCTGAGGGGCGGCCTCTTTTTTTCAGGAGAAAGCCGGAGGGCACGTTTTTGCGGGAGAAAGCCGGAGGCGCAGTTTTGTGGGAGAATGCCGGAGAGCGCGGAAATGTTGGCTGTTGAGAACGGGCGCATCCGGGTTATAATGGGTGGGAAACCATTGACTGCTGTCACAGATATCATCGAGATCGATCATGAACACCTCAGAAGAACTGAAAGCCGCAATCCTCCGGATGGACCGCCGCGGCTACCCGGCCTACAAGAGCCTGGCGGGCAGCTGGCGCTTCCCGGAGTACGTCCTGAATATTGACCACGTGCAGGGGGATCCCTTCGCGTCGCCCTCCGCCCTGAGCGTGCGGATCGACGGGAAGCGGGCCGGTTTTCCGGCGGAATTCCTGGAGACGAAATGCAGGAAAACCGCCCTGGAGGACCAGCTGACCCGGCGCTTTTTCCAGGAGACGGGGCGCCTCACGGAGCGGGCGAAGGGCTCCGGAAAGAGCGGCCTCATCCAGTCCAGCCGCCCGGGGCAGGAGATCCTGGAGCGGACCGCCTGCCGGGTGAGGCAGAGCGACGGGGAGATCCTGTTCCGCTTTTTCGTCGGATTTCCCGCCTTTGGCAGAAGCATCGCGGCGGGAGAGCTGGTGACCATCCTCTTTGAGATGCTGCCGAAGGTGATCCGGGCCGCCCTGTTCTTCCACAGGGAGGAGGCCCAGGCCTTTCAGAGGGTTCTGGACCTGGCGGATGACCAGCTGGCCCTGCGGGACTTTCTTAAGAGAGAGAACCTGGCGGCCTTTGTGGCGGACGGCGCGGTGCTGCCGAGGGAGAGCGGCATCTCCCAGCGGCCCATGAAGGATGCGGTGCCCTTCCGCTCCCCGGACACGCTCCGGGTGACGGCGGAGCTGCCCCACGCGGGCAAGGTGGCGGGCATGGGCATAAGCCGCGGCGTGACTCTCATTGTGGGCGGGGGCTACCATGGAAAGTCCACGCTCCTGGACGCCCTGCAGCTAGGCGTTTACAACCACATCGCCGGGGACGGCCGGGAGTACGTGGTGACGGACGAGACCGCTGTGAAGCTCCGGGCGGAGGACGGCAGAAGCGTCAAGAATACGGACATCTCCCTCTTCATCGACCACCTGCCGGGCGGCCGGCGGGGCACGGATTTCTCCACGGAAAACGCCAGCGGCAGCACCTCCCAGGCGGCCAACACCGTTGAGGCCATCGAGGCGGGAAGCCGGGTGTTCCTGATTGACGAGGACACCTGCGCAACGAACTTCATGGTGAGGGACGCCCTGATGGAGCGGGTGGTGCAGAGGGAGCAGGAGCCCATCACCCCCTTCCTGGACCGGATCCGCCCCCTCTTTGAGGAGGCGGGGATCTCCACGATTCTGGCCGCCGGGTCCTCGGGGCTGTACTTCGCGCCCGCGGATACCGTGATCCAGATGAAGGACTACATGCCCTATGACATTACGGAGCGGGCGAAGGCCGCCGTGCGGGAGGCGGGGGAGAAGCTGAGGACAGATGATCCGCCGGGATTTCGGACAGATGTGCCGAAGGATTCCCGGACGGCTGTTTTGCAGGATTCTGGGAATGATGTTTCGCAGGATTACCTGACAGAGCACTCTGCCCTTTCCCTTCCCTCCTTCCGTCGCTCCCCGCGGCCCGGGCGCTTTTCCGACCGGGTGAAGGTGAAGACCGGCGGCATCGAGTCCTTCCTTTTAGACCACGACGAGGTGCGGCTGGGGCAGCTGGAGCAGATCGCCGACCGGGAGCAGACGGCGGCGCTTGCCTACTGCCTCCTGTACCTGGAGGAGCGGATCTTTGACGGAAAGCGGACCCTGCGGGAGGCGGCGCAGAAGCTGCAGGCGCTTCTGGAGCAGCAGGGGCTGGAGGCCCTTTCGCCGGGGCAGCGGACCGTTCCCATGCTGGCCATGCCGAGGCCCCAGGAGATTCTGGCCTGTGTCACCCGGTACCGGGGACTCAGGTTCTGACCGGTGGGCATGCGCATCAGAGAACCCGCGGAAAGAGCCGCAGAGCCGTCTCTGGCAGAAGCCGGAAGCCTGCAGAATTTTGAAAAAGACGAGAGGAGTGCGGTGGAATGGACCATCGGAGAGAGTGGAGCAAAGCCCGGGACGGGCTGTCCGACACGCTGGAGGCCCTGGGATTTCCTTATGAACTGGGCGACGTGATCGCCCGGTACCTGGGCAGCCCGAAGGCCATCCTCCGCATGCGGGCCTATCTGGAAAACGAGAAGCCGAAAAAGACAGAGACGGTGGTGGATGAGATGCTGGCCATCAGGGCCGAGATCGACGCCTGGCGGGAGCGGAAGTCCGCCCAGGAGGCAAACGCCCAGTACAACGCGCTTCTCTGGTACGGGCTGGAGCTGGAGGATGAGTGAGCGTTGACAAAAACTATAAACGACTATAAAAATCCTGCAGAACTATAAACGACTATAAACGTAAAAATGAAGTGTTGGAAAATCTGGAAACCGACTAAAGTCAGAACAGGTGGAACGATGGATAAGAGAAGGAAAAGGAATGCGCTGATTCTGGTTCTTTGTATTGCTTTGATTGGATGCTGGCAGCCGTCTGCGGCCTTCGCCGGAGTCAAGGGGAAGGGAGCTTCCCGCGCCGCGGCAGAGGCGGCCGGCCCGGGAGCCGCGGCTGTGACCGAAACCACGGCGGCAGCGGAAGAGAGAACGTCGACCCAGGAGACTGCGGCAGTAACTGAGACCGCGGCAGCAGCAGAAGAGACGGCAGCGGCCCAGGAGACCGCGGCAGAGACCACAACAGCTGCAGAAACCGCAGCGGCAGAAACAGCTGCAGCGGAGACCGCGGCCGCCTCCGGGCAGTCCGGCACCCTGACCATGATCGCCGCCGGCGACAACCTGATTCACAAGACCATTGTGGACAAGGCCTGGAGGCCGGAGACCGGTACCCACGACTTCAGCTTTCTCTACAGCTCCATCGGGGACCTCATCCGGTCCCGGGACCTGGCGGTCATCAACCAGGAGACCATTTTTATCAGCGACAACGCCCTGATCAGCGACTACCCCGCCTTCGGGACGCCCCAGGCCATGGGCGAGGCCCTGGTGGACGCGGGCTTCGACATCGTGCTCTCTGCCACGAACCACACCTGGGACAAGGGCTTCCGCGGCGTGAGCGACACCCTGAATTACTGGAAGACCGCCCACCCGGAAATCAAACTCCTGGGAATCCACGAGTCCCCCGAGGCCTTCAATACCATCGACTACGTGGAGAAGAACGGCATCAGGCTGGCCCTCTTCAACTACACCTACGGGCTCAACGGCTTTTCCGCCTCCCAGTACTACCTGGTGAACCTGCTGGGGCAGAAGGACAAGTTCCTCTCGGACGTGCGGACCGCAGAGGCCAACGCCGACATGACGGTGTGCTTCCTGCACATCGGGGAGGAGTACCAGTACCAGCCCACCGCCTACCAGAAGGGGTATATCAATGACCTGATCGAGGCCGGCGCGGACCTGATCATCTGCGCCCACCCCCACGTGGTGGAACCCTGCGGCGTGGTGACCACCGCCTCCGGAAAGAGCGCCCTGGTCTACTACTCCTGCGGGAACCTGGTCTCGGCCCAGTCGAAGCTGCCCCGCCTCCTGGGCGGCCTGGCAGATGTCACCATCACCAAGGATGAGAGCGGAACCCGCATCACCGCCTGGGACTTCATACCCACCGTGACCCACTTCTCCGGAAGAGACGTGCGGGCCATCCTCCTGAAGGACTACACCGACGAACTGGCCTCGATCCACCACGTGAACATGACCGACCAGCCCGTCACCACCGGAAAGCTCTGGAGCCTCTGGCACCAGATCACCGGCCGCTAAAGCCGTAAAAAAGAGGCTGGGACATTTTGAAAAGATGTCCCAGCCTCTTTTTTTATTCCACCGTCACGCTCTTCGCCAGATTCCTCGGCTTGTCCACATCAAGCCCCCTGTTCAGCGCCAGGTAGTAGCCCAGGAGCTGCAGCGGGATCACCGCCAGGGAGGTGGTGAAGTGCTCGTCGGTCTTCGGCACGTAGATCACAAAGTCCGCCAGGTCCTCGATGGAGTAGTTTCCGTAGGTGGTGAGGCCGCAGAGGTAGGCGCCCCGGCTCTTCACCTCCACCATGTTGGAGACGGTCTTCTCGTACAGCGCCCCCTGGGTGGTCACGCCCACCACCAGGGTTCCCTGGTCGATCAGGCTGATGGTGCCGTGCTTCAGCTCGCCCGCCGCGTAGGCCTCCGAGTGGATGTAGGACACCTCCTTCATCTTGAGGCTCCCCTCCATGCAGATGGCGTAGTCGATGCCCCGGCCGATGAGGAAGGCATCCGCCGCGTTGGCGAACTTGGTGGCGAACCACTGGATCCGCTCTTTGTCCTCGATGACCTTCCCGATCTTGTCGGGCAGGGCGAGCAGCTCCTTCATGAGCTTCTGGGCTTTCTCCCCGTCCAGGGTGCCCCGCACCAGGCCGAAGTAAATGGCCAGAATGTCACAGGCCACGAGCTGCGCCGAGTAGGCCTTGGTGGTGGCCACGGCGATCTCCGGGCCCGCCAGGGTGTAGAAGATGTGGTCCGCCTCGCGGGCTATGCTGGACCCCACCACATTCACCACGGCCAGGGTCTTCACGCCCCGCTCCTTCGCCTCCCGGAGGGCCGCCAGGGTGTCGGCGGTCTCGCCAGACTGGCTCACCACGATCACCAGGTCCTTCGGGTCCATGAGGAGCTTCCGGTAGCGGAACTCGCTGCCGAGCTCGGTGCGGACCGGGATCCCGGCCAGGTCCTCGATGACGTACTGGGCCGCCACGCCCACGTGGTAGGCGGAGCCGCAGGCCACGATCCAGATCTGCCGGAGGGAGCGGACATCCTCCTCGGAGAGCTTTAAGAAGGACAGGTCCAGCTTGTACTTCCCGGGAACCGCCTCGTCCTCCTTCACCGCGGAGCGGATGGTGTCGCCCACCACCCGGGGCTGCTCGTGGATCTCCTTCAGCATGAAGTGCTCGTAGCCGCCCTTTTCCGCCGCCTCGGCGTCCCAGGTGATCTCGGTGACGGGCTTCGGCACCACGTCGCCGTTCAGGTCGTAGACCTCGGCCACGTCCGCGGAGATGTGGGCCATCTCCAGGTTGCCGATATAGACCACCTTCCGGGTGTACTTTAAGATCGCCGGCACGTCGGAGGCGAAGAAGTTCTCCCCCTCGCCCAGGCCCATGATCAGCGGGCTGTCCTTCCGGGCGGCGAAGATCTCGCCGGGGTGGTCCCGGAACATGACCACCAGGGCGTAGGAGCCCCGCACGCGGACCATGGTCTTCGCGATGGCGTCGATGGGGCTCACCCGGTACTTCCGGTTGTAGTAGTCGATCAGGTTCACCACAACCTCGGTGTCGGTGTCGGAGTAGAAGGTGTAGCCGTTGTGGATCAGCTTGTCCTTCAGCTCCTGGTAGTTCTCGATGATGCCGTTGTGGACCGCCACCACCTCGCCGCCGTTGGCGGTGTGGGGGTGGGCGTTGTTCTCGCTGGGCTCCCCGTGGGTGGCCCAGCGGGTGTGGCCGATGCCGGTGGTGCCTTTCAGCGAGTTGCCGTTGTCCGTTTTTTCAGCCAGAAGCTGGAGACGGCCCTTGGCGCGGACCACCACCGGGTCGTTCTCCCCGTCCCGCACGCAGATGCCCGCGGAGTCATAGCCCCGGTACTCCAGCTTGGAAAGTCCGTCCAGCAGAATGGGCGCTGCCTGACTGCAGCCTGCATAGCCGACAATTCCGCACATAAAAAATCCTCCTCATGTCGTGTACATGTCCCTCCGATTATAGTCGAAGTCATTGGATATCTCAATTAAGAATCCGTGAAGAATCGTGAGACGATTCGTGGTATACTGTCGTGGTAGAAAACTGCAGACGCTAGTACGAGGTGGCGCTATGAGCAAAAAAGAAATACGTCAGATCTATGAGGAGCTCTCCGGGGAGCTTCTCTCCCACGGGTTCCTGGAGAGGACCGGCCTCAGGCGGGAGACGGTCCAGCTGCTCTTGAACCGGGAGTACTGGGAGGGGAGGCTGAAGGAGCTCTTTCCCATCAAACGACGCTTTACCTGCCGGGAGCTGTTCGAGCTGTGCCGGGGCGGCATGGCCCTGCTGGGACCGGAGCCGGAGGAGGGGTGGATGCCCTTCACCTACCAGTTCGTCTGCCATATCCTGTATCCGGATGAGAGCTTTGACGAGCGGAACAGCCACTACCGGGCCGGCGCCCTGTATTACCTGACGGTGCTCCGGTTTTTCTTTGACCGGGAGCGGAAGGTGGTTCCCTTCGAGCCCATGCGGGACTTCGCCTTCCTCACGCCCGAGGAGGCGGCGCCCTTTGAGGCCGCGTCGGAATACCGGAAGTTCTTAAGAGTCTGGCACGAGGAGTACATCTACGAGATGATGCGCCTCAACGCGGAGGTCACCCGCTTCAACACCCTGGAGCACATCGCCGGGGTCCATTATGTTGCCATGACCATCGCCCGGGGACTGTACCAGGCGGGGGCCCCCATCGACCTGACCCTGATCTCGGGCGCGGCGGCGGGCCACGACCTGGGCAAGTTCGGCTGCAAGCCCAACGAACAGGTCCCCTACATGCACTACTACTACACGGACCTCTGGTTCAACCGCCACAACATGCACTATATCGGCCAGATCGCGGCGAACCACTCCACCTGGGACCTGGAGCCGGAGAACCTCTCCGTGGAGTCCCTGACCCTGATCTACTCCGACTTCCGGGTGAAAATCAGCCGCGGCGCCGACGGGCGGGAGATCACCCGGATCTCCTCCCTGAAGGAAGCCTTCGACGTGATTTTAAACAAGCTCTCCAACGTGGACGCGAAGAAGCTCCTGCGCTACCGCTTTGTCTACGCCAAGCTCCAGGATTTCGAGCAGTACATGATTTCACGCGGGGTCGACGTGAACCTGGACGGGAAGCCCCAGCCCCCGGCGAAGATGCCGGAGCCGGTCTTGAGGACCCCGGAGCAGATCGTGGACTCCCTGGTGTTCATGGCCATCGAGCACAACGTGGACGTGATGCACCGCATGACGGCGGAGCGGCAGTTCGGCAACCTCCTGGAGGCGGCCAGGACCGAGAAGAACTGGAAGAACGTCCGGGCCTATCTCAACATCCTCCGCGAGTACTTCACCTACACCAACGACGTGCAGAAGGAGCAGATGCTGAGCTTCCTGTACGAGCTCTTCATGCACCGGGACGGCGAGATCCGTATCCAGGCGGCGGAGCTCCTGGGAGAGGTGTTGGCCCAGTTCAACGCCGGCTACCGGAAGCGGCGCCCCGAGGGCATGAAGGACGTGGCCCAGGAGAAGGTGCTGGCCCTCTGGAAGCGGTACATGGAGCTGGTGATCTGCCCGGACCACAAGCTTATCGACATCCAGCAGCAGCGCATCCAGTCCCAGCTGAAGAACATCGTGGCGGCCCTGGTGCCCTGCGCCGAGGCGGAAGACCTGCCCATGTACATGGACGCCCTGATGGACTGGTACCGGAACCCGGAGGAGCGGAAGCCGGGAGAGAGCTTTGTCCTCCTGAACACGGTGGAGGTGCTGCCCTACGAGAAGCTCGGCGAGGAGGACCTCATCCTGATCACCCGCTTCGCGGCGGCCAAGCAGGACGCCCCGGAGCAGGACGTGCACACCGCGGCCTGGCGGGCCTTCAAGCAGCTCACGGACTACGCCCGCGTCCGGGCGGAGGAGCAGGGCATTGCCCCGGAGCACGCGGGAGACGACCTGCCCTGGTGCGCGGAGATCGAGGAGGCGGTCCGGGCCCGGAACGTGGCCGGAAACACGCTCAGGACCTTCTTGAAATTCCGGGTGCTCTCGAACCTGGGCCGGGACACCTCCGACCTGCAGAAGCGCCTCTACGGGGATGACGTCCTGACAGACATCTTCCTGGACAACTTAAAGACCAACACCCCCTGGATCTGCCAGGCGGTGAACATCAAGCTCCTGGCGGACCAGGTGGAGCACCTGGGAAGCCACCACGGCATGCATATCGCGGCCCATCTCTCCAACATGATCAAGGTGGGACAGTACATGCTGGTGCGGAGCACCGCCGGCGAGGCCCTGGTGCGGATCGCGCCGCTCCTTCGGGCGGACCAGCGGAACGAGATCTCGGTGGAGCTTCTCCGGGGACTGGAGACCGGGGAGACGGACTACTCCAGGTCCATTCCCCACTGGCTCGGGCAGCTGGTCCTCTGGCTCCCGCCGGAGCAGCTGGATGAGATGATCGGCTCCCTGGAGGGCCTTATGGCGAGCCCCAGCGACCAGGTCACCTCGGTGGCCCTGGACACGGTGGGCACGATCCTGGAGCACTATCCCGCCTACCGGGAGCGCTTCGAGGAGTCCGAGGGGGCCTGGAAGAGGCGCTGGCACCACCTGGTGGGCGTGCTGCTCACCGGCATGGCCAACTACCGGGAGAAGGTGCGGCAGGAGGCCCTGCTGGTCCTGGGACAGCGGGTGTTCGGGTCCCCGAACTTGAGCAGGAGCCAGAAGTACACGGTGTTCCGGCTCTGCTTCCGGAAGCTCCTGTTCCAGCTGACCGAGAACCAGGGCGGGGAGCTGACCCACTTCTACCGGGCGGCCAGCCTGTCGAACCTCTACCGGTTCATCACGGCCTACCGGCTGCTGGACGGCGACTTCGAGATCCCGGAGCGGGAGAAGGTGGCCTTTTTCCCGGGCACCTTTGACCCCTTCACCCTGTCCCACAAGGGCATCGCCTGCATGATCCGGGACATGGGCTTCGAGGTCTACCTGTCCGTGGACGAGTTCTCCTGGTCCAAGAAGGCCCAGCCCCACTTCATCCGCCGGCAGATCGCCGGCATGTCGGTGGCAGATGAGTTCCATATCAACATCTTCCCCTACCAGCTGCCCTTCAACCCCGGAAACCCGTCGGACCTGGAGGAGCTGAAGCGGATCTTCGCCGGCCGGGAGGTCTACCTGGTGACCGGCAGCGACGTCATTGCCCACGCCAGCTTCTACCGCGGCGACACCGACGCGTCCAGGGCCGTGCGGGCCATGAACCACATCGCCTTCCGGAGAGTGGGGGACCGGGAGGCCGACAGCCGCTACAACCGGGAGATGATGGACAGCATCACCGGGAAGCTGGTGGAGCTGGAACTCCCGCCGGAGCTGGAGGAGATCAGCTCCACCCGGATCCGCGAAAACATCGACCTGAACCGGGATATCTCGAACCTGATCGACCCGGTGGTGCAGGAGTACATCTACAACAACGGCCTCTATCTGCGCGAGCCGGAGTACAAGCCCATTATCCAGGCGAGGGCCGTGGGCTATGAGGAGATCGCCACCCCCTTCCCCGCGATCCTGACGGAAATCGGGGAGGAGCTGCTCTCCGAGGAGGATGCCGACGTCCGCAGGAGACTCCTGGACCACATCCGCACCTCCGGAGACCGCCTCCTGCTCCTCAGGAACAGCGAGGAGAACAACCGGCTGGTGGCGGCCGCCCGGATCCGCTACCTGGCGCCGGACCGCCTGTTCCCGGTGCTGAAGATGATCGCCCTCACCGACATGGTGCGGAGCCGCACCTCCGGGGAGGTGCTGATGATCTCCGGCATTTACGTGGGGCAGAACCCGGGAATCCACGACGCGGAGCAGCTTCTGCTGGCCGAGGCCATCATCCGCTCTTTTGAGCACCGCTGCGATCTGGCCATTTTCTACCCGGACGGGGAGGTCACGGACCGGGTGCTCTCCGCCGTGCGGCGTCACGGCTTTGTCCAGGCGCCCGAGGCGGGGAAGGAGCTGCTCTGGATCGTGGACATGCACGCGCCGCTCTTGCTCCTCGCCAACATGGAGACGACGCTGAAGGAGCCCTTCTCCAGCAACACCAGGGTGCTGAGGGCCATCCGCCGCGCCCAGATCGACCTGCAGATCAGCATGACGAAGCTCTACCCGGGACAGCTGGTGCTGTCGGTCTCGGCCACGGTGCTCTATCACCGCCTGGTGGACAAGATCACGGCGGAGAACCGGGTGCCCAGGGAGGCCCAGGTCCCGAGAAAGCTGGGCGAGCTGATGTGCGTGCCCTTCGGTAAGATTCTCCGGGGCAAGGTGGTGCCCAACACCGTCACCAAGACGCTGCACACGGACCGGGTCTACGAGCCGGACCTCAAGAGCAGCGAGGTGGAGGCCT
>Ga0256404_1004858_pt1 | contig 24594 bp, 20 predicted proteins | sample RumenRJG_01DNA_FD_185990 | JGI IMG/M metagenome (GOLD analysis project Ga0256404, IMG submission 185990) | Bovine rumen microbial communities from Lethbridge, Alberta, Canada - RJG_01 | ecosystem: Host-associated > Mammals > Digestive system > Stomach > Rumen | place: Canada: Alberta | collected... | reverse complement strand
ATCAGCCTGTCGCAGGAGGATTATTCATCGGCTCTGGATCAGCTGAGTCAGTACATCAGTCAGACCGAAAATGATAGCGGGGCCGATCAAAAAGCGCTGGCAGCCGCTTACGGGGACCGGGGCCTGTGCGATCAGCAGCAGGGCGATACAGAAAAAGCCTTAGCCGATTATTCCAAGGCCGTTGAGCTGGATCCGGATTACGCCTGGGCCTATTTCATGCGCGGCAAGCTTTACCAGCAGATGGAAGATTACGAAAACGCGGCCGCCGATTACCAGAAAGCACAGGATCTGGGCGGGACGGATGCTGACCAATAAATCAGTTTGTATATTGACAAAGAAAGTCAAAAAAGCAATAATGACAGTACTTGTATAAAAACACGGGGATACGCGCAGGCTGTTTCTGCGCGCAGGAAAGGGTTAGAAAATGAGCGGATTTTTCGATAAGATAGCAAATGTTCTCGGCTTTGGTGAGCAGGATAATGAAGCTCCTCAGGAGCAGTCCAATGATGATTATTATGAGGAAGACGACAATTACGAAGACGAGGATACCTATACCTCACGTCCTTCTTATTCATCCGGACGCAGTGATTATTCCCGTGCATCCGTGCAGCGGGATCCCGAGACCTATTCCCGTCCCAGCACCGGCTACCATGTAAGCAATGTCCGTTCGGTCCAGTCGTCCGGACAGGGAAGAGGCAGCAAAGTGCTCAATCTGAATGCCAATGTTCAGATGGAAGTGGTCGTTGCCAGCCCGGAAAGCTTTGACGAAGCCAGAGATATCGCCGAAAGGATCAAAAACGGCCAGCCGGTCATTATCAATCTTGAATTCGTTGCTCATGATATCGCTCAGCGCATAACCGACTTTTTATGCGGCACCTGCTGCGCCATGGACGGAAATATTCAACGCATCGCCAACAAGATCTTTATGATCGCTCCCGAAAATATCGATTTTGCCAGCGACGTCGATCTTCGCCGTTCCATCGAGTCAGATGACAACGGCCTTGGCTTTATTTACGGAGATTCGGATATTGATAACTAAGCAGGATGACGATAAGTGGTTCCTTGCCCATATCAGTGATCTGGCCGATCAGGCCGCGCGAGGCGGATATGCCGCTTTTTCGGATTTTTTAGATGATCATCAAAGAGGCCTTCTTTCCCAACTGGAAGGAAGGCTTCCGTCATGTCTGGCCCTTTTCGGAGGTTATCCGGATGCTGAGCGGGTCATTGCCGTCTTATACCCGGACTATCTGCAGGATTCGGTGGAAGACATGGCCGCAGGCGAGATAGCAGTCCTGAAGATCAGTCCGGCCGACCGCCGCTTTTTGAAGCGCCCTCTCGAGCACAGGGACTATCTGGGAGCAGTCATGGGCACCGGCATCAAGCGGGAAAAGACCGGTGACTTGTTGACCAAAGACAGCTCTGGCTATCTGCTGGTCAAAGACGAAATAGCCGACTATTTGATCGATAATCTAGCGTCGGTGGGACCCGCCGTCGTCTCGGTCGAGCGGATCGGAGCCGATCAGCTTCCTCCTCCGGAAAAAGGAGTCGAATCTGTCGTCAGTGTTGCCTCCATGAGGATAGATACCCTGGTCAGCCATGGCTTTCGTATGGGGCGGGGCGAAGCTGTCAAATTGATCTCACAGGGACTCGTTACCCGCAACGGGCTGGCGGTCACTAAGGCAGACAGCAAGGGAGCTGTCGGTGACAGGATCTCAGCCAGAGGCCACGGAAAAATGAAGATACTGGAAGACAGAGGCCTTTCCCGGTCCGGCCGGCTGCAGCTGAAGATCGAGGTTTTAGGATTTAAAAAGTAAGCGGAAGGAAGATATTATGAATACGAAGCGAAGACCCGGCCTGACTGTTTTGCTCACCTTGATCGCGGCCGCTCTGGCGGCGGTCGACCAATGGTGCAAGATCCTGGCACAGCGGGACCTGAAAGGTCAGGGACCAAAGAAAGCCGTCAGTTGGCTGTTCGAACTTCGCTATGCGGAAAATACCGGGGCTGCTTTCAGTATGCTGGAAAATCATACGTGGATCTTTATGGTCCTGGCCGGCCTTGTAACGGTCCTTTTGGTCATGGTCTTATATCGTTTCAGCATCAAGCCTGATAAGCAAAACCGCTTCACTATCCTGCTGGTTCGTCTTGTCAGCATCCTGGTCATGGCGGGCGGTCTGGGCAATCTGATAGACCGCAGCGTCAGGGGATATGTCATCGACTATATCAATCTGACTTTTATGGATTTCCCCATCTTTAATTTAGCGGATACTTTTATTACGGTGGGAGTCGCTATCCTGCTTCTGTATCTGATCTTCAAACGTCACGCATTTGAAGAAATGGAAAGCGTTTTTGAGGGGAAAGAGAAAGACAGCCATGACCCAGCATGAAACGTATACGGCGGGGCCGCAGGAGAGCGGAGACCGTCTTGACCTGTTTGTCTGTCAAAAACAGCCGGATCTGACCCGGTCTCATGTCCAAAAGCTGTTGGAAGAAGATCATCTGACGGTCAACGGAAAAAAAGTCAAAGCCGGTTATAAGATCAGGATCGGGGATAATATCGAACTGACGATCCCGGAAGCCAGGATACCGGATGCCCGGCCTCAGGATATCCCTATCGAAATCGTATATGAAGATGACGATCTGGCCGTCGTCAATAAGCCCAGAGGGATGGTTGTCCATCCGGCTGCAGGCCATGAAGACGGCACCCTGGTCAATGCTCTGATGTACCGTTTCAACGGCAACCTGTCCGGGATCAACGGGGTGCTCAGGCCCGGTATCGTGCACCGTATCGATAAGGATACATCGGGACTTCTGGTCGTCTGCAAGAGCGACCGGGCGCACCTCGCCTTAAGCGAACGGCTGAAGACCCATGATATCGAAAGGGTCTATCACGCAGTCGTTCACGGAGTCATGAAGGAGCAGGAAGGTACGATCGATGCTCCTATAGGCCGTATGGACCGGGAACGAAAAAAAATGATGGTCAGAGCGGACGGAAGAAAGGCCGTTACTCATTATAAAGTGCTCAGGCAGTATCCGAACTTTGCATATCTGGAAGTCAGACTGGAAACGGGAAGGACCCATCAGATCCGTGTGCACATGCAGTACATCGGGCATCCTGTCCTGGGGGATCCGGTCTACGGGCCGGCAAAGGAAAGTACCGTTGAAGGGAAAAAGCTGGCAGGCATGGACTTTTGGCCCGGACAGATCCTGCACGCTAAAGTTTTAGGATTTGTTCATCCCGTCACCGGAGAGTGGATGCATTTTGATTCGGAGCTTCCGGACTATTTCAAAAAAGTGCTGGAGACGATCGATATATAAAAACTTCCGGAAAGGAAAAATTTTCCTTCCCGGAAGTTTTCAGAATTTGCGGACAGCCCTGGGCATATAAGGGGTGCGGTCCAGTTTCTTCGAAAGGATATGGACCGGAAGGTAAGAAAGCAAAGTTACAGCAACACTGACCAGCAGGGTGTAGAGCTCCGGCAGCAGACGGTCTAAGATCAGAAGGGAAAGCAGAAAGGCAGCCAGAGGGATGCCGTAGACCAGCAGAGTAGAGGACAGTTCTCCGCTTTTGGCTACCTCGATCTCAACGTTATCTCCGGGCTTTGCCTGGCATTCGTTGAGTGCGTACAGCTGCATCTGGTTTTGGTCGGTTATAAACTGACAGGCCCGGCAGCCCCGGCAGCGGTCGCTTTGAGGAATGCGGACTTCGACCGTGTCACCTTTGACGGCGGTCACCTTACCAATTTCTCCCATAGGGTCTCCTTTTGTGTGAATATCAATAATATCCATTATAGGCATAGGAACAGGTCTTTTCAACTTCGTACAGGAAGATGAGGATCACGCGATACTATTAATGATTTTATAATCTGATTTACAGGTGTATTGTTTTTGTTTTATCAAATTGTTATAATGTATATGTCTTTAGATTTTAAGAAGGAGTCCTTCGTATGAATAACAGAAATGATTATATTTCCGACGCTGTCATTCGAAGACTGCCTCGATATTACCGTTATCTGGAAGAGTTGATCGATAACGGCATCACCCGAATCTCATCCGGAGAATTAAGCGAACGCATGGGACTTACCGCTTCCCAGGTGCGCCAGGATTTTAACCATTTCGGTGGTTTCGGGCAGCAGGGCTATGGTTATAATGTCGAATCGCTTCATGAAGAGATCGCTAAGATCCTTGGAATCGATAAACTCCACAATGTCATAGTCATCGGAGCAGGTCATCTCGGACAGGCACTAGTCAACTATCCTAATTTTATCAAACGAGGTTTTCATATCATTGCACTTTTTGACAAAGATCCGGCTCTGATCGGCACGGTCGTGAACGGACTTACCGTTATGGCTGATTCTGAAATCGAAGATTTTGTAAAAAATAATAATGTTGATATCGGTGTATTGACCATTCCCAAAAGTGAAGCGGTCCCCATGGCCAAACTTCTGGACAAATGTGGTATCAAGGGTATCTGGAATTTTGCATCCATGGACCTGGAACTTCCCGGTTCGAATGTAGTGATCGAAAGCGCACATCTGTCGGACAGTATAATGAGACTATCCTATCGGCTGCATAATCAGACAGACCATTCATGATCGATCACCAAATGTATTTATATATTTAAGAAAGGCGTTCGTACATGCTGACAACAGAGGACAAGTTAAAGATCTATGATCTGTTAACTTCAAAATTTAATATTAACGAAAAGTATCCGCTTTCCGCAGTCGGTAAGGAATTGTCTATGTCCAGGATCCGCTGCCGTTCCTACGGTTTCCGCCATATGAAGGACCTTATGGCAGCTATGCCTGAATTTTGTACCCTGGAAGAATATGAATATGAAGGACATTCCAACTGCAATGTGACCCTGCATGAGTGGCAGGATAAACCGGAGCCGGATCAGGCTTCCAAGACTTATCCCAGCTGGTTTATGGCAAATAAACCTTCTTCTGACAACAGAAAGACCTCAAAAGAAGAGGATGACGGTCCCATCGTGATCCGCCGGGCCCGGACGGTCCGGTCAGGGGATTATGTATCCCCGGCCGTAGCTGAAGAAGATGAAGATTATTCGTACCGTGACGAGTCACGTGACTCTTCAGGCAGCCGGTCCGGTGCCTTTGAGGAACAGGGGGATCATTTGTATCTGACGGATTCGGTAAAAGAATCGATCTACCAGGTCCTTTTGGAAAAATTTACGCCCGGACAGCCTCAGCACCTGACGGCTGTCAGCCGTTATCTTTTAAAAAACGGCTACCGTCCTGAACTATACGGTTTTGATAAAATAAGAAATTTGCTCAGCGAGATGCCTGAATATGTACAGCTGGTCAATACAGGTAAAAATCCCCCGGCTAATATCCTGGTAACGGTCCTTCCCGGAAAACAGAGGCAGAAAGCTCCGACAGCCGATGAAGATCCTGCTTATTCGGAGGGGGTTACTCCTCAAACGGACACGGCAGTGCCGGCAGCGCCTGCAGAGACGGGCAAAACCAACGACCAGATCGTGGAAGAGGCTCTTGCAAAAGTAAACAAGCCCCGTTACGACCAGGATGAAGAAGAGGATAGCAGGGAAGATTCTTCTTCCAACATACGGTCCTCATCCGGCAGCATGCGGTTTGCGTCGGACAGGGAACAGGGCGGTTCCTTCACTTTTAAGGATAAGGACGATAACGATGCGGCGGATCCTGAGAATGAGGGCCGGCAGCCGGCCAGCCGCTTTGAGCAGATGGTATATTTTTCTCCTAAACTGCAGACTTATCTGATGAATATGGGGATTCCGGACCCCATCACGATCATCCGCTCTTCTTACGAGGATTCTATCAAGGAGCAGACCTTCGTCAAACGGCCCGATTCTATTACCTTCCCGGTCAAGTGGGAACCGGCGCCCGGTATGGTCGCTGTTTTAAAACGCAGTATACGCAAGGCAGGCCGTCCCTGGTATCTCGGTTATATCGATTATCCGGATCGCGAGCAGGAAGCGGACGACGAGGAGGAAAAAGAAGACGATCTCGGTGACAATGTGACTCGTCCGGGCAAGGCCCTGGAGCATTTCGCGGACCTGGGCTACTGGCAGGATTTCCTCAGGGAACTGGCCGGGATCGCTCTGACCGAGAATTGGGATGACAACGAACGTCGTTTCGGCCGTTTCTATATTCTCAAAAAATATATTCAATATACTTTTTACCGTTTGCTGCAGGAGGATAAGGTCTGTGTATCCGAAGACCAAAAGTTTGCCGCTTTCAACACAGGCCTGGTCAATAATCATTTTGATGATATTTATGCCTGCTTTACGCCTAACACCGAAGGGGCGGAAGGCTCGCCCAAGTGGAAATTCGAGGCCTTTGTCATTGCGGGCATCCGCGGTAAAGACGGCTACGGCAAACTGCTGACCAATTATTTCAATCCCCTGCCCAAACAGGCTTCTTACTTTGATAATAAGCAGGATATGTTCTATGATCCCAATTGCGAGCTGGTCACGGATTATGATCATATTATCCTGGACAACCTCAACCGGCTGCCTTTGGGATATCTGAGGGAGTGCTGTTACGGCGACCAGCAGGCCCAGGACGGCATCAGCCGCATCGAAAACGCGGGCACAGGTGAACGCAGGAAACAGGCGTATTACGAACTTTCTCAGTATATCGAAGAAAACGACAAGATCTACCGCCGTTTGAGAAGCCGCATGGAAGATGCTATTGAATTTTCACTGAAAAAAGTCCGCTGGAACTTCCGCACGGCGATCCCCTGCTATTTCCCCAAAGGAAACAGCATGAGTATGATGCTTCCTTTGTGCCTGGAGGACGATGATCATATCGATGCCGCGCTGGTGGTCAAAAAGAATCCGTCCGGCAGTTACCAGGGACAGACGGTCCTGCAGCTTGACCGCGCCTATCTGGATGCCCGCCTGGTCTGCAAACCCTATACCGACTGGCTTAAGCCCGGTCAGAATCCGGAAGAACAGACTCAGCGTCAGACAAGACGGTTCGACAAGACTTACGAACGGCCTTATGAAAAAAGTTATGAGAAAAATTATAACCGGCCCTATGAGAAGCCTTATGACCGCGACTCCTATGAACGTCCCTATGAACGTCAATCACGCCCCTATACAAGCAGTAGTCAGCAGAGTATGAACCGGAATCAGGGAAGGATAACCAAAAATCCTCAGTCCTACCGCCTCAAGATGCCGGATAACGGTTATCGTCCCCGCTATTGATCCGATTTGACATTTGGTCCGCACTTGGCTATAATGTCGGTATTGTTCGGGATCTCCCGAACCCGGGATCCAGCACATCGGCGGTAAGTTCCGCCGGATAGAAGACATAGAGAAGAAGAGCAAGGTGAGAAAAAACACAGAGCATGTTGCCTGAAATTCTCCCGGAAGTCTGCGATGCAGGCTTTGCAAGGAGGAAAAATGAAAGGCAGAATCTGTTATATTGTCATAAGTGTCATGCTGGCGGTGACGATCGGTTTTTCATTCGATATAAGCGCGTACACTCCGGCAGACAGTACCGGTACGGCCGTCTCCGATAAGGAAGAAACGACGGTAACACAGGAGAAACCGGTATCGAATGTACCAAGTCTCGAAAAGCAGGATGAAGTAGTCAAAGAAACAGCTCAGGCCAAAGGATCTTCTGCGGAGCGCAGCGTTTCCGCAAAGACAAAGGCTATCGCATCTGTCCGGGAAAGTTCTGCTGCGGAAGAAAGCAGCCAGCCGGTCCTGGAAAGTGAGACAGATACAGCGGATCAGACGGAAGAAGAAAGCACTGCTGAGGACAGCCTTCAGCCTATACAGATCTCCCAGGACGATCGTCAGATCCTTGAAAAGATCGTTATGGCGGAGGCCGGCTGCGAAGACCAGCACGGTCAGGTCATGGTTGCCGATGTTATTCTGAACCGTTTGAAGGCAGGCTACGGTTCTACCGTAGCAGACATTGTCTTTTCAGATGGCCAGTTTGAACCTGTCAGCAACGGCACTTATTATGATGCTGTCCCGTCCGAGTCGGTCATCGAAGCGGTTGATACCGCGATCAGCGGGGTCGATTATACGGATGGTTCCTTATATTTCGTATCCTGCAACGCGGATTATTCCTGGTTTGAGAACAACCTGACTTATACGGGCGGCTACGGCGGACATAACTTCTTCAAGTAAATCTGCCGGATAGACCGGTCAGTATCATGAAAACAAAAGGAGCAGAAAGGTCTTATGATCTTTCTGCTCCTTTTCTATATTTCGGACTCTTTTACTGGATCAGCATGGCATCGCCGAAACTGAAGAAGCGGTATTTTTCTTTTACAGCTTCATTATAAGCGTTGAGGATATGCTCGCGGCCTGCCAGAGCGCTGACAAGCATGATCAAAGTCGATTCGGGAAGATGGAAATTGGTGATCAAAGCGTCCAGGATCTGAAATTTGAATCCGGGATAAATGAAGATCCCGGTCTCGGAAGCCCCGGCTTTAACGACTCCCGGTGCGACGGCAGCGGATTCCAGTGTGCGGCATGAAGTCGTCCCGACAGCTACGATACGCCTGCCGGCTGCTTTGGTTTCATTGATTTCCTGTGCGGTCTTTTCATTGATGTGATAGATCTCACGGTGCATCTGATGGTCTTCGATATTTTCTGCCTTCACCGGCCGGAAAGTCCCCAGTCCCACGTGCAGTGTCACATAGGAAATATCGATGCCTTCCTGCTGCAACTGTGCCAGCAGTTCTTTGGTAAAGTGAAGGCCTGCTGTAGGAGCGGCCGCTGAACCTTCCTCGCGGGCGTAGACGGTCTGGTAGCGGGAAGGATCAGCCAGCTGCTCGTGAATGTAAGGGGGCAGGGGCATCTGTCCCAGCTGATCGAGGACTTCTTCGAAAATGCCATCGAAATCAAAGCGGACCAGACGATTACCATCAGGAAGTACCTTAACGACTTCGCCGACCAGGCGGCCGTCCCCGAAAGAGATCGTAAAGCCTTCTCTGGCCTTTTTGCCCGGGCCCGCCAGCGTTTCCCACACCATTCCGGTCAAACCGTATTCCTTTTTCTGTTCTTCCGTCAGACGATGCAGCAGAAGCAGTTCCACATGGCCGTGGGTATCCATTCTTTCGCCGATCAGTCTGGCAGGGATCACCTTGGTGTCATTAAGGACCAGGCGGTCGCCGGGGCGTAAAAATTTTCCAAGATCATAAAAATGACTGTGCTGGATAGCACCTGTATTTTTATCCAGTACCATCAGACGGGAATCACTGCGATTTTTCAGGGGAGTCTGAGCAATCAATTCCGGGGGCAGATCATAATAAAAATCAGAAGTCTTCATATGCCAGTAACCTTTCGTCAACCATTGTTATATACAATCCGGTATTATAGCACTAACTAGCAGGCAAATACAAATCGTAGGTCAATAGGCAAGTAACAATTGATAGAAAAATATGTGACAAAAAACTATTTTAAATTAAAAGTTAGCTAAAACTGACTATTGACATAATGGTTAGACAGTACTAACATTATGTTCGTAATCAAGTTAGCCATATATAACCAAGGAGGTGCCATTATGCTTCCATTGCCCTTGATCGAAGCAGGTTCCGTCGTAACCGTCCGTAAAGTGGGAGGAAGCCCCGATATTAAAAACCATATGGAAGAATTGGGGTTTGCTGTCGGCCATACGATCAAAGTAGTGACCAGCGTCAACGGTAACACGATCTGCGACGTAAAAGGTTCGCGAGTCGCGGTCAGCAAAGAGATGTCATCAAGGATCATGGTAGATCCGGTGGCGGAATGACCGACCTATCTTAGAAGATTTTATGATCTTATCAATTTTCACCAGGAAGGAGGGATAACATGAAGACACTGCGCGATGCGCCGATCGGCAGTACTGTTAAAGTCGTAAGGCTTCACGGTGAAGGCGCTGTTAAAAGGCGTATCATGGACATGGGTATCACCAGAGGGACAGAGATTTATATTCGTAAAGTTGCTCCCCTTGGGGATCCGGTGGAAGTTACGGTACGCGGGTACGAACTTTCGGTACGTAAAAACGATGCCGAAATGGTAGAAGTCGAATAATAGTACGTTAACGAATCAAAGCAAACTGCAGGTTGCAAAAGGAGCAGAATCAATGAGCAATGCCATAGGCAGAGAAAAGATAACGATTGCCCTGGCGGGTAACCCGAACAGCGGTAAAACAACGTTATTCAATGCTTTAACCGGCGCAAACCAGTTCGTAGGAAACTGGCCCGGAGTAACTGTCGAGAAAAAAGAAGGAAAGTTAAAAGGTTATGAAGATGTGACCATCACGGACCTTCCGGGTATTTATTCTCTTTCCCCTTACACACTGGAGGAAGTCGTAGCCAGAAATTACCTGGTTCAGGACCGTCCCGATGCCATTCTTGATATCGTCGACGGCACAAACCTTGAAAGAAACCTTTATCTGACGACCCAGCTTACCGAACTGGGCATCCCGGTCATCATAGCTGTCAATATGATGGATGTCGTCAATAAAAAGGGCGACACGATCGACCTGAAAGAGCTGGAGAAGGCTATGGGAGTAAAAGCAGTACCCATCTCCGCTTTGAAGGAGACCGGCATCAAAGAAGCGGCCAAGGCAGCCGTTGATGCGGCCAGAGCAGATATTCATCCTTCGCCCGCTCACAATTTCAGCGGAGTAGTCGAGCACGCGCTTGCCCATATCGAGGAAGCCTGCGTTCATGATTATCCGGACGAGCAGCAGCGCTGGTATGCCATCAAGATCTTCGAACGCGATGAAAAAGTCATGGAACAGCTTAAGCTGGACCAGGCGACCCGCGACCATATCGAAAAGGATATCGAAGCAGCCGAAGCCGAACTGGATGACGATGCGGAAAGCATCATTACCGATCAGCGCTACAATTACATTACCTCGATCATCAACCGAGTCATTAAAAAGAAGGATAAAGGCAAGCTTTCCGTATCTGATAAGATCGATAAGGTGGTTACCAACCGCTGGCTGGCGCTTCCTATCTTTGCCATTGTTATGCTGATCGTTTATTATGTATCCGTAACGACGGTCGGAGGCTGGGTGACCGATTTTACCAATGATCAGCTTTTCGGCGACGGCTACCATCTCTTCTCGATCGGCACGGCTGATTATGAAAAAGCAGCCGAGGCATACGAGATCCCCGGCGCTCAGATCGAAGCTTTTGAAGGAGCCGCGGAAAAAGAAGGCGTGGATCCTGCAGATGCCAAAGATCTGACGACGATTGCCTACCTGTACGATGATGACGGCAATGTTACAGACGAGATCCCGACTGACTATGAAGATTATCAAAAAGATCTTACCATCGAGGAACCGGATCCTGCAGATTACGGAGTCTGGGTCCCCGGTATCCCGGTCCTTGTTGAGAAACTGCTTGATGCTCTGAAGATTCCTGAAGACGGATGGCTGCACGGTCTAGTGATCGATGGTATCGTTGCCGGTGTCGGCGCCGTTCTGGGCTTTGTTCCCCAGATGTTCGTCCTGTTCCTCTTCCTGGCATTTTTGGAAAGCTGCGGTTATATGGCCCGTATCGCCTTTGTCATGGACCGTATCTTCCGTAAGTTCGGACTTTCCGGAAAATCCTTCATTCCCGTTCTGATCGGTACCGGTTGCGGCGTTCCCGGAATCATGTCGACGCGTACCATTGAAAACGAGCGCGACCGCCGTATGACCGTTATGACTACCACCTTCATTCCCTGCGGGGCAAAGCTTCCTATTATCGCCCTGATCTCGGGTGCTTTGTTCCACAACTCCGGCCTGATCGCCGTCAGCGCATACTTCCTGGGGATCGCTTCGATCATTATTTCCGGTATCATGCTGAAGAAAACAAAGATGTTCGCGGGTGACCCGGCTCCCTTCGTTATGGAGCTTCCTGCCTACCATTGGCCGACGGTCGGAAACCTTCTTCGTTCCATGTGGGAGCGCGGCTGGTCCTTTATCAAAAAAGCCGGTTCCATCATCCTGCTGGCCACGATCCTTATCTGGTTCTTGTCCGGTTTCGGATTTGTAAACGGCTCCTTCGGTATGGTCGATATGGATCAGTCCATGCTGGCAGCCTTCGGAAATGCGATCGCTCCTATTTTCAATCCTCTGGGATGGGGCAACTGGAGAGCAGCCGTTGCTACGATCACCGGCCTGATCGCCAAAGAGAACGTTGTTGGTACCTTCGGTATCCTTTACGGTGCCGGCAGCGATGTTGCCGAAAACGGATGGCAGATCTGGAACAACGTAGCCGCTCATTTTACTCCGTTGTCCGCTTATTCTTTCCTTGCTTTCAACCTTCTGTGCGCTCCCTGCTTTGCAGCGATCGGTGCTATCAAGCGTGAAATGAACAGTGCAAAATGGACTTGGTTCGCCATCGCATATCAGTGCGGCTGGGCTTATACGGTAAGCCTGATCATTTACCAGATCGGATGTGTCTTCACAGGCAACATGAATGTACTAGGTCTGATTGCCGCGCTTGTCATGATCGGCGTGATCATTTATATGCTGGTTCGTCCTTATAAAGAAGCTACTGATCTTAAAGTCAAGGTCCGCGTCTGATCAGACGGTAGGAAAATCAACTAGTTAGAAGCGACAAGTCGGCGCCTTTACGGGTGCCGACTTGTTTTATATCCGGCGGTTTGTTACAATAGACCCAAAGCTTTTTAAAAACAGCGAAAAGAGGAACCTATGAAAACGGTGACTGTCAAGCATTTGTATTTAAAAACTTTCCTGATCGCGCTGGCCACAGCCGCGGTTATTTTTGTGCCTGCCATGATCTGGGACCATGGTTATTTCCTGTTTGTCGGTGATTTCAATTCGCAGCAGATCCCCTTTTACATGACAGCCCATGACGCCATCCGCAGCGGCCAGTGGGGATGGAACTGGTATACTGATATCGGAGCTAATTTTATCGGTTCTTATTCTTTCTATCTGCTGGGCAGCCCCTTCTTCTGGCTGACGGTGCCGCTGTCTTCCCGCCTGGTGCCTTACATGATGGGTCCCCTTCTGATCTTAAAATTCGGATGCGCGACCCTGTTTTCGACCATGTACTTTAAGCGGTATGTCAAAAACGAGCAGTTTGCCATGCTTGGCGGCCTTCTGTACGCTTTCTGCGGCTTTTCCATCTATAATATTTTCTTCAATCACTTCCATGAACCTCTTATTTTCTTCCCTCTGATGCTGATCAGCCTTGATGATCTGATGGAGAAGGGCAGCCATGGTTCTTTTGCTCTGGCGGTCGCCTTGAACGCCCTGATCAATTATTTCTTCTTTTTCGGGGAAGTCGTCTTTATCATTATCTATTTCTTTGTGAAAGTAGCCTGCAAGAGCTATCATTGGAAATTCAGTCGTTTTCTTCAGGTCCTGTTCGAGGCTGTGCTTGGTTTCCTGATGAGTTTTGTTCTGATGCTGCCGTCGGCCATGTCGGTGATGCAGAATTCCCGGGTCAAAAACTTCCCGTCCGGCTTTGACGTATGGCTTTATTACAGCCGCGAAAGGATCCCGGCTATCATCAATTCCTTCCTCTTCCCGCCGGAGCTTCCTTCCAAACAGATCCTGCTGCCGGACGCTAATACCAAGTGGACCTCTTTATCCGCTTTTATCCCGATCTTCAGTGTTTCCGGCGTCATCTCCTTTATGCAGGTCAAAAAGCATGACTGGCTGACCCATTTCTTAAGGATCCTTATTTTGATGGCTCTGATCCCGGGCCTGAACGCTCTGTATGTAGCTTTTAACTCTTCTTATTATGCCCGCTGGTTTTATATGCTGTCCCTCATGCTGATCCTGGCCACGGTCCGGGCCATGGACAGGGGAGTGGAGGAGCGGATCCAGCATAATGCCTTGATCATACTTTTCATCATTTTGGCGATCGTACTGGCCATTGCCCTGACGCCTCAATTCGAAGACGGCAAATTCCAGCGGCTGGGCCTGTATGACAACGAATTCTGGTATTTCTTCCTGATCGTATCGGCTGCGGCCATCGTGTCGATCCTGCTGGGAGTTTTCCTGGTGCCCGGCCTGAGGAAAGAGCCGAAAAAGTTCGTTATCCGCAGCATTATAGCCCTTTGTGTCTTTTCGATGATTTACGGAAACGTCTTTGTATGGTGGGGCAAGAGCCGTTCCTATGACACCAAAACCTATCTGATCCCGGATGCGATCGAAGGCGAGGACAAGATCACGATCCCTGATAAAGATCAGGTGGTCCGGATCGATACGGACGACAGTTTGATCAATATGGGTATGTTCTGGAAAATATCCTGTATGAGAGCTTTCCACAGCATCGTGCCGGGGTCGTTGATGGACTTTTATACCTATATCGGAGAAAAACGGGACGTAAGTTCCAAGATCCCGGAGACCCAGTATCAGGTAAGAGGCCTGCTGTCTGTCCACTGGTATTTTGACCGTATCGGTATGTCTTCGGATTTCGGGGACACTGACAACAGCGACGGGGATACCCTGATGCCCGACTACAGCTATTATCAGGACATGGCTGGTTATCATGTCTGGGAGAACGAGGATTATATCCCCATGGGCTTCTGCTACGACCAGTATATCCTGAGGTCGGAACTGGACAAAGTCGCCGATGCGGACAAGGCAGGTTATATGCTGCATGCGGTCTGCCTGGACGATGATCAGGCTCCTCAGTTTGAAAATGTCCTGACCCACACCGATGACGCCTCCGGTTATCAAGCGGACCAGGACCATTATCGCAGAGACTGTCAGGTCCGGGCCCGCTTTACCGTATCGGACCTGACCAGGACCCGTGTCGGTGTCCGCTGCACGACGGATTTTGATAAAGACCGCTTCGTTTTCTTCAGTATTCCTTATGAGGACGGCTGGTCTTTGTATATCGACGGGAAAAAACAGCCTTTGGTCGAGGCGAATGTAGGTTTTATCGGCTTTACCGTGCCCCAGGGAGACCACACGATCCAGCTTGAATATAGGACGCCGGGCCTGTTCTACGGCATCATCATCACGCTGGCATCGGTGATCGTTTGGATCGCGTACGTTGGCATTTGCGCCATGACAAGAAAGAAGAAAGCACATGATACAGAAGATCAAGCAGCTGATCCTCAAGTATAAAGAACCGTTATTGTACCTGATTTTCGGCGGCTTTACGACCCTGATCAACCTGATCGTTTACTGGGTCATGCGCCATGCTTTTTCGGCCAGTGTTGCTGTTTCGGATGTTACGGCCTGGGTACTGTCGGTTATTTTTGCCTATGTGACCAATAAGCTCTGGGTCTTCGAAAGTAAAAGTTGGAAGGCATCGGTCTTTATCCGCGAGCTTGGAGAATTTTTCGGGGCCCGCGTCTTTTCGGAAGTCGTTAACCTGGGTTGGATGCTGCTGACGGTCAATGTTCTGAAATGGCCCGACTTTTTGATGAAGATCCTGGGTAATGTCATTGTGATAATCATGAATTACGTATTCAGCAAGTTTCTGATCTTTAAAAAAGATAAGGGAAAGGAGAGTTCAGCTAAGTGAGTCCGGTATTATTTGTGGTAATTCCCTGTTATAATGAAGAGGCTGTGCTTCCGGAGACCCGGAAGCGGCTGGCTGACAAACTGGACCGTATGACCAAAGGCGGCGTGATCAGTCCCGACAGCCGGGTCCTGATGGTGGATGACGGCAGCCGGGACAAGACATGGCAGCTGATCGAAGACTTTTATCAGCAGGATAAACGGTTCGGAGGCATCAAGCTGGCTCATAACCGCGGCCATCAGCATGCCCTTCTGGCCGGTCTGATGACAGCAAACGGGCACTGCGACTGCGCCATATCCATGGATGCTGACCTTCAGGATGACATCGAGGTTATGGACCAGTTTATCCAAAAGTATCAGGAAGGCTGCGAAGTGGTCTACGGTGTCCGTAAAAAACGTACGACCGATACTGCCTTCAAACGCAATACGGCGCAGGCTTTCTATAAGTTCATGAATAAGATGGGGGCAAAGGTCGTCTATAACCACGCTGACTACCGCCTTCTGGGTTCGCGCGCTCTGGAAGCCTTGTCTGAATACAGGGAGGTCAATCTGTTCCTGCGGGGCATCGTGCCGGATATCGGTTATAAAACCGCCGTGGTCTACTATGACCGTGCGGAGCGCTTCGCCGGAGAATCCAAGTATCCTCTCAGCAAGATGATCGGCCTGGCCGTCGACGGCATCACCTCCTTCAGCATCCGCCCCTTGGAGACTATTGTCAAAGCCGGAGCCCTGATCAGTTTTCTGTGTATCCTTGCCTTGATTGCCTCTTTGATCCTGGCCATCTGCCATGTCGGTTTCAGCGGCTGGATGGCTCTGGTCGCTTCGATCTGGCTGATCGGCGGCATCGTGATGACAAGCGTCGGCATCGTCGGCATTTATGTGGGCAAGGCATACGGGGAAAGCAAACATCGCCCCCGCTGGCACATTGAAGAACAGCTGCTGGATACCGGCGAAGAAAAAAATAGTTAATATTTTAGAAAGAAAAAAGGTAATGGAAGCAAAGTACACTCTGATCAAAACCTGCGGCCGCGCTAAACGCGGCCGTTTTGAAACCGTACACGGCACTATCGAAACACCGGTCTTTATGAATGTAGGGACGGCGGGAGCGATCAAAGGCGCCGTTTCCAGCATCGACTTACACCAGATCGGATGCCAGGTAGAACTGTGCAATACCTATCATCTGCATGTTCGCCCGGGAGATGATATCGTTTGGCGCCTGGGAGGCCTTGGTAAGTTTATGAACTGGGACAGACCGATTCTGACCGATTCCGGAGGCTTCCAGGTTTTTTCCCTGTCAGCGCTGAGAGGGAAGATACAGGAAGAAGGCGTCACTTTTCATTCCCATATCGACGGGCGTCAGATCTTTATGGGACCGGAAGAGAGCATGCAGATCCAGTCGCATCTGGGATCGACCATCGCTATGGCCTTTGATGAATGTCCCCCTTCCCTGGCGGAAAGAGAATATATCGAAAATTCGGTTGCCCGAACGACCCGCTGGCTTGACCGCAGCCTTGCCGAAATTAATCGTCTGAATAAGCAGGAAGGAACCTTGAATCCCGATCAGCTTTTATTCGGGATCAACCAGGGAGGCATTCTGGAGGATATCCGGATCGAACACGCCAAGCAGATCAGCGACCGAGATCTTCCCGGATACGCGGTGGGAGGCCTGGCCGTGGGTGAAACCCATGAGCAGATGTATCACATCCTGGAAGAAGTAGTTCCTTACCTTCCGCAGAACAAGCCTACTTATCTGATGGGAGTGGGCACCCCGTCCAACATTATCGAAAGTGTCGACAGAGGGATCGATTTCTTCGACTGCGTACTGCCGGCGAGAAACGGACGCCATGGACATGTTTATACCAATGCAGGAAAACTGAATCTGTGGAATGCCAAATATCAGCTGGATGACAGACCGATCTCAGAAGAATGCGGCTGTCCTACCTGCCGGAATTTCAGCCGGGCTTATATCCGCCATCTTTTAAAGGCAAAGGAAATGCTGGGGATGCGCCTGTGTGTCATCCACAACCTTTATTTTTACAATCACATGATGGAGGAGATCCGTCAGGCCCTGGACGAGGACCGTTTCCCCGAATATAAACGGATGCGGCTGGAAGGATTTAAAGAAAACGGCGAATAAGAAATCATGGACAATCCGTGAACATTTACGACCGTTTATTGACAGAACCCAAATTTCATGTATAATCTCTTGTTAGTTTCTTAAATATATTTTGAACGTATTATTTCAGGAGGATATTACGAATGAACGGCTTGAGTCTTATATTGGAATCGGCATCCACATCTTCGGGCAGTGCGGGCGGTAGCATCTGGGGGATGCTTGCGATTTACGCGGTATTCATTCTTATTTTGTATTTTATTTTGATCCGTCCCCAGCGTAAACAGCAGAAAGAAACACAGAAAATGCAGGATAACGTCAAAAACGGCGACTGGGTCCTGCTGAATGACGGTATGTACGGTAAGGTCGTAAATTCGATCAATGACTGCGTGATCGTTGAGCTCGGCACCAACAAAAGTGTTATGGTCCCTGTATTAAGAAGCCAGATCGCAGGTGTTCAGGAACCTAACCTGTCCGAAAACAAGGCAGAAGAAAAAGACGCAGAGCCTACCGATGCTGTCGTAGGCGATGACGTGGAAGAAGACGGCCTGTCAAATTATGAAAAGGCGGCTATCGAAAAAGGCGAAAAGAAAAAGGGCCTGTTCCGCAAAAAGAAATAAGTCTGTTGAAATGGGCAGAAGGGCTTGACTTAATCCGCCCGAACCTGTATACTAATTTGAGTGCTGATAAATTGCCCAAAAGTTACAGGCATTATAATCTGCAACCAGAGGGGAGGGTAGTGTGAGATGGCAACTGTAGTCGTAAAAGAAAACGAATCGTTAGATAGCGCACTTCGCCGCTTCAAAAGAAGCTGTGCCAAAGCTGGCATCATGCAGGAGGTACGCAAAAGAGAAGCGTATGAGAAGCCTAGCGTGAAACGCAAGAAGAAGTCTGAAGCAGCCAGAAAAAGAAAGTACAACTAATTGATTCAGGTAAAAAGGCCTTGATCGGAAACGATCAAGGCCTTTATGCTACTTAAAAAAAGTGTAAAGGGGACAGGCAATGGGAAAGATCCTGGTGATCGCGGAAAAACCATCCGTAGGCAGAGACTACGCGCGGGTATTAAAGTGTAAACAGAAAGGCGAGGGCTGCCTGATCGGGGACCGTTATATCGTGACCTGGGCGGTCGGTCATCTGGTCGAACTCTGCGAACCGGAAAAGTATGATCCCCGGTATAAAAAGTGGAACTATCAGGATCTTCCTATTATTCCCGATACCATGAAGCTGCAGGTCATCAAAGGCTCATCTTCCAAACAGTTTACCATCGTCAAAAAGCTTATGAACAGCGATGAGGTAGACAGTCTGATTTGCGGGACCGATAGCGGGCGGGAAGGTGAACTGATCTTTCGCTATATTTATCAGGTCGCTAAATGTACCAAGCCTTTTCAGCGTCTGTGGGTCTCCAGTATGACGGACGAGGCCATCAGCAAGGGATTTGAGACTTTAAAAGACGGGAAGGACTATGACTTATTGTATGAAAGCGCCAAGTGCCGCAGCGAGGCCGACTGGCTGGTAGGCATCAACAGCAGCCGTGCTTATACCATACAATACGATAACCTCTTGTCCATTGGCCGTGTCCAGACGCCAACCTTGTCCATGATCGTCAACCGTCAGAAAGAAATCGATGCTTTTGTCCCAAAGGATTATTTTGAGGTCCGTCTGACTCATCCCAAAGGCTTGAATGAGCCCAAAGATCTTGAGTTTACCAGCACCTATTTTACGGTAAATGGTAAAGAGAAGGTGACAGCTGTCGAGACCAGGGAAGAAGCAGACCGAATCAGGGACAGAGCCTTGGCTGCCGGAAAGGCAGTTGTCGTCAGTTCACAGACCAAGCCGAATCGTCAGCTGCCTCCGCTTTTGTATGACCTGACCCAGCTGCAGAGGGACGCGAACCGCCGTTATGGCTTTTCGGCCAGTAAGACACTGAATCTTGCCCAGAGTTTGTATGAAAAACATAAGCTGCTGACTTATCCCAGAACGGACAGCCGTTATATCTCGGATGACATGAAACCGGTCATACGGGAAACGCTCCATAAGATGAATATTCCGGAGTTTCATCCTTATCTGATGGGCCTGACCAGAGGGCTTATCTTTACCAAACGGATCGTGGACAATACCAAGATCACCGATCACCATGCCGTCATCCCTACCAACCGGGTACCGGATCTTTCCAAGCTGACCAGGGACGAGGCGCTGATCTACAAAATGGCGGCTATGAGGCTGATCGAGGTCTTTTATCCTGCCTATGAATATGATTCGACCGAAGTGATCCTTCAGGCGGGGCAGGATCAGTATTTAGCCAAGGGACGGGTCATTAAAAACTTAGGCTTTATGGCTCTCAGGCAGTCCTCCGGGCAGAAAAAATCATCCGAGTCATCGGAAGAGGCGGACGAAAAACAGCTCCCTCTTATGAAACCGGGCCAGATCGTGCCCATTAAAAAGGCAGAGACAGTAGCCAAACAAACACAGCCTCCCAAGCCCTTTACGGAGGCGACTTTACTGGGTGCCATGGAATTTGCCGGTAAGTATATAGAGGACGAAGAACTGAAGGAAGAGATGGATAAATTGTCGCTGGGCACACCGGCGACCAGGGCGGCCATCATCGAACGGCTCATCAAGGTAAATTACATTATTCGTAAAGGGAAAGCTCTTTACCCGACCGAAAAAGGGAAAAAGCTGATTCAGATCGTACCTGCTCAGCTTAAATCGCCGGAAATGACCGGCAAATGGGAAAGGTCCCTGGATAAGATCTACCAGGGAAGCATGGATCCCTCCCGCTTTATGGGAAGCATCGACCGCTACGTTGATTTTATCGTCAAGGCAGCGGGAGAGAAAAATGAAGAGGTCGTCTTTGAAAAAGAAGCCTATAAAAAATCCAGATCGGGCAGAGTGCGAACAGTAAAACAGCCTCTTGGGGTCTGTCCTTTATGCGGCGGATCGATCCTGAAAAATTCAAAAGCATATTACTGCAGTAACTGGAAGGAGAAGGGCTGCAAATTTACGGTCTGGCTCAACAGTTTAGAAAAGGAGGGCAGTTCCCTGACCGATACTATGATGAAAAATATGCTGGCCGGTAAAGCGGCTCCTGTCGGAAAGACCGGGAAGCTGGTTTCTCTGACCAAAGACGGAAAGCTGCAGATCACCGGACAGGACCGGCAAGTTTAACGGTTGGCCCGGGGCTTGGCAAAATCCGCCCTCCGTTTTATAATTCGAGTTGATGCAATATTTGTAGGTTAAGTGCTCCTGCCTATGATCGGGAGTGCGGTCCGGAAAGGATAATTTATGGAGTTTCATATTGTTTTGCTGCCGGGCGACGGGATCGGCCCGGAGATCGTTGGGCAGGCCCAAAAGACCCTGGAGGCGGTTGCCCGAAAGTATGGTTACGTATTTGATTTTGAACCTTTGCTGATGGGAGGCTGCTCCATCGACAAGTACGGAGTACCTCTGACAGACGAGGTCCTTGAAAAGGCAAAAGGCAGCGACGCGGTCCTGCTTGGTGCCGTTGGCGGCAAAGTCGGCCAATCCGCCTGGTATAAACTTCCCCCGGAAAAACGTCCCGAGGCCGGTCTTTTAGCTATCCGCAAGGGTATGGGCCTTTTTGCCAATATCCGGCCCGCTTACCTGTTCCCTCAGCTTAAGCACCGCTGCCCCTTGAAGGAAGAGGTCATAAAGGACGGCTTTGATCTTGTCATTGTCCGCGAACTGACCGGTGGCTTGTATTTCGGCAAGCACGAAACCACCGTCGAAAACGGTTTGAGAACGGCCCATGATACCTTGATCTACAATGAAGAAGAGATCCGCCGGATCGCCGTACGCGCATTCGACATGGCTATGAAACGCCGTAAAAAAGTGTCGTCTGTCGATAAGGCCAATGTACTGGCTTCCTCCCGTCTGTGGAGGCAGGTAGTCGAAGAGGTAGCTAAGGATTATCCCGAGGTGCAGCTGGAGCATGTCCTGGTCGATAATGCAGCTATGCAGCTGGTCCGTGATCCCGGTCAGTTTGATGTGATCCTTACGGAGAACAGCTTCGGAGATATCCTGTCCGACGAAGCCAGCGAGGTGACCGGCTCTATCGGTATGCTGTCATCTGCCAGCCTGGGATCCGGAAAATGCGGACTTTATGAACCCAGCCACGGATCGGCCCCCGATATTGCCGGCCAGGATATAGCCAATCCGATTGCCACGATCCTGTCTGCTGCGATGCTGCTGCGTTATTCACTGGATCTGGATAAAGAAGCAGATGATGTCGAAAGTGCTGTACGCGCCGTACTGGCAGCCGGCTACAGGACACCGGATATTATGTCGGAGGGCTGCCCAAAAGTCGGATGCAGTCAAATGGGCGACCTGGTCGTTAAGACCCTTCTGGAAACCCAATAAACGAAATTTATACGTAAAAAATCCCATCCCCGGGTACATCTTAACCCTGAGAATGGGATTTTATATTTTTCCTTGTTTTTTTATCAGGTCCTGTCTCTGCTGTCAGGATCTGTTTTTCTTTTTCTTCTTCTTATGGTCCGTTTCTTTATCGCCGTGTTTTCCGGAGCTATGTTGGTCAGCCTTTACTTTTATTTCTGCCTCTGGTTTAAGACTATCATCCTCCGTGTCCAAAGGAAGAGAAGCCATGGGCTCATAATATTTGGATTCGTAATAATGATAAAGGGCTTTGTATTCTTCAGTCCCCTCGTTATGTACGGTGTGCAGATAATCGTGGGTATCAAAATAGGCAGATTTATCCAGACTGCGGATGGTATGGATGGCGATGTTGGAGCAGTGGCCGGAAATACGATCGGAGTTGTTTAAAAACTCGATCAGGGAAATGCCGGCCTGCACCGAACATTGATTATTTTTCAGACGCTCGATATGGCGGGCCTGCATCAGTTCCTTTAGAGAAGAAATAACTTCCTGCAAAGGCTCGACCCTTGCGGCGATGACCCGATCCCGGTTTTCGTAGGCTTCGACGGTGGTAGACAATATGGAGCGGATGGCTTCTACCATGTCCTCGATCTCCTTCATACATTGAGCGGAGAATGCGACATTATTCTCCCTGTCGAAGTTGATCATATGGTAGATATTAACATCGTAGTCGCCGATACGTTCAAAGTCGCTGACGGCCCTTAGAACTTCATTGGTCTCCATGTTGCCGCTGTTGCCGATCATGGCATTGTTGATGCGGACCAGATAATCGCTGACTTTGGATTCGGCCTGGTCAAGGAAACGTTCGTTTTCTTCCAGGATATCGATCTTGGACGGATCGTATTCGGTAAGGAAAGAAGAAACGATCTCAAAGTTTTCCTTAGCGGCGTAGCCCATCTGAATGGTCACCTTACGAGCGGACTCCAAAGCGACCGAGGGAGTCTTCAAAAGAAGGTCATCCAACTGATCCAGACGGTGTTTTTCATTGATAGCTTTTTTGTCTTTGATCACCTTGCGGGAAAGAGCGGCCAGCTGATTGGTAAAGGGTAACAGGACGATCATAGTGACAAGGTTGAAAAGGCTGTGAAAATCAGCGACATTGCCTCGATTCAGGACCTTGTCCCAGAAAGTGAAATGGAAGATCGCATTGAATCCGTAAATGACGGCGGAAAATAAGATAGTGCCGATAATATTAAAGAGGAAATGAATGAGGGTAAGACGTTTGGAATCTTTGGATGCGTTTAAGCTGCCCAGCCATACGGTGATGCATTTACCGATATTCTGGCCCATGATGACAGGGATCGCGATACGCCAGGTGATGACACCGGTAGATGTGAGAGCCTGAAGGATACCGACGGAAGCGGACGAACTTTGAATAATAGCGGTAACCAGAGCACCGAACAGGATACCAACCAGAGGATTGGAGAAAGTGGTAAATAATTTTTGAAAAGAAGGATCATCTTTCAGGGGAGAAATGGTGTTTTCCATCGTGGACATACCGACGAAGAGGATACCAAGTCCCAGAAGAACCGTGGCTACATTATTTATCCGTTTACGGCGCGATTTGATAAAGACCAGAACGATAACGCCGTAGGCTATCAGAAGAGGAGCAAAGGAAGAGGGCTTGAGCATAGTCAGGAAGATATTCTGACTGGCAATATCGCCCAGACGGAGGATCTGGCCGGTAATGGTAGAACCGAGGTTAGCACCCATTGCGACCGGGATCGCCTGAGTCAGTGTCATAACACCGGCGTTGATAAAGCCCAGGCACATGATGCAGGTTGCTGCCGAACTCTGAATGACGCAGGTAACACCGGTCCCTAAAACAGCTCCCTTGATCCGGTTGTTGGTCAGTCTTTCCAAAAGTTTTTCAAGACTTGCTCCGGCTGCATTTTTTAGACCCTGACCCATCAGATCCATGCCGTACAAAAAGAGTCCGATGCCGGCCAGCAGCGTAAGTGCGGATGTGAGATTCACGATTTCCTCCCTGATTGCACCAGTTCAAATTTACAATGAATTTAGATATACCTTACATAATATTTACATATTGCATTATAACAAAGGAGTTCTGTCTTCTCAATGTACAGGAGGGCTAAAATATGGCCTGTCGGTTTGTTTTGATTTTAGAAAAATTTATATTCGTAATAGCGGATGATTTTCAGCCGGCACTTTTACCGTAAAAGCACTGAAAAACTGTTTGACAAAATCATGTAAAGTATATATACTTTATAACTGTCGCTGGTCATGTTTAGAATTTCTCAGAAATATCCGAGACAAGATCGTTATATGACTTAGACAAGTGGATAACCGATGAGCTTTCAAAAAAGTTCAGATTTCCTGAAAAATGTTGTTGACATCAAGCAGCATTGGTGATATCATGATGTCTGTTGCTGCGAAACAGGAATGAGACCGGTAACACATCTGGGTATAGCTCAGTTTGGTAGAGCGCTTGAATGGGGTTCAAGAGGTCGCAGGTTCAACTCCTGTTACCCAGACTGGAACTTTGAAAATCGAACAGTGTAACATCCGATGCGGATGGATGTTTCGGAAGAGACATCTGTCAGTATTGGGAACCAGAAATGGTTTCTGTCGGAAGAGACGGTAAGAAAATTACCATGTCAATT
>Ga0256404_1004857_pt1 | contig 24597 bp, 18 predicted proteins | sample RumenRJG_01DNA_FD_185990 | JGI IMG/M metagenome (GOLD analysis project Ga0256404, IMG submission 185990) | Bovine rumen microbial communities from Lethbridge, Alberta, Canada - RJG_01 | ecosystem: Host-associated > Mammals > Digestive system > Stomach > Rumen | place: Canada: Alberta | collected... | reverse complement strand
TACCCCCGGTCTCGCCAAAAAGTGCGTGAAGAGCCTCATGATTCCCACCACCGCCGGCACCGGCGCCGAGGCCACCCCCAACGCCATCGTGGCGGTTCCCGAGAAGGAGCTGAAGGTGGGCATCGTGAACCCGGAGATGATCGCCGACTACGTGATCCTGGACGCGGTGATGATCAAGAAGCTGCCCCGGAAGATCGCCGCGGCCACCGGCGTTGACGCCATGGCCCACGCCATCGAGTGCTGGACCGGCAACAAGGCCAATCCCTTCAGCGACGTCTTCGCCCTCCAGGCCCTGGACATGATCTTCAACAACATCGAAAAGGCCTGCGACGACCCGGACGCCATGGCGGAGAAGAACGCCATGCAGATCGCCAGCTTCCTGGCGGGTGTGGCCATCACCACCTCCGGCACCACGGCGGTCCACGCCCTCAGCTATCCCCTGGGCGGCAAGTACCACATCGCCCACGGCGTCTCCAACGCCATCCTCCTGGCCCCGGTCATGCGCTTCAACGAGCCCGCCTGCCGCGGACGCCTGGCGGAGGCCTACGACCGCTGCCTGGCGAAGCACGCCGACGGCGCCGCCCTCTCCGAGGCCGAAAAGAGCGCGGCCGTCATCCGCCGCCTGGAGGAGATCGTGAAGCACCTGGATATCCCGGTGAGCCTCCAGGAATTCGGCGTCCCGAAGGAGGACCTGGAGGGACTGGTGGCCGCAGGAATGGACGTGAAGCGGCTTCTGAACAACAACTTAAGGCCCGTCACCGCGGAGGATGCGCGGCGCATCTATCTTGAAGTGCTGTGATCCGGTTCCGGAATCCGGCGCCGGAAACCCATGCGAGGCCGACTGCGCCGTAATCCGGCGCCCGGCACCAAAAGTCAGCGAGCAGGATAACCCCTGACTGCACAAAAGGAGGCAGATCATGAAGAAGGTCGAAATCAAAGGCATTGTCCCCCCGATCCTGACACCCATGCACGAGGATGAGTCCGTCAACGTGCAGGAGCTGCGCAACCAGGTGAACCGCCTGATCGACGCCGGCGTGCACGGCATCTTCCCCTTCGGCACCAACGGCGAGGGCTACGCGCTCACCCTGGCAGAGAAGGAAGAGATCCTCTCCGTCGTGGTGGAGGAGACCAACCACCGGGTGCCGGTGTACGCGGGCTCCGGCTGCATCACAACCAAAGAGACCATCGAGATGAGCAAGAAGGCGGAGGCCCTGGGCGCCGACGTGCTCTCCGTCATCACCCCCTCCTTCGCGGCTGCCTCCCAGAACGAGCTCTACAGCCACTACATGGAGCTCTCCGAGGCGGTGGACCTGCCCATCGTCCTCTACAACATTCCCGCCAGAACCGGCAACGCCCTGGCCCCCGCCACGGTGGCGAAGCTGGCGAAGGACGCGGAGAACATCGTGGCGGTCAAGGACTCCAGCGGAAACTTCGACAACATGAAGCAGTACATCGAGCTGACCTCCGACCTGGACAAGGACTTCAGCGTCCTCTCCGGCAATGACTCCCTGATTCTTCCCGCCCTGGTCTTCGGCGGAAAGGGCGGCGTGGCCGGCTGCGCCAACGTCTTCCCCCACACCATGGTGGAGATCTACGAGGCCTTTATGGCCGGCGACTTCGAGCGGGCAAAGAAGGCCCAGGACAGCATCCGCATCTTCCGCAACTGCTTCAAGTACGGCAATCCCAACACCATCGTGAAGATCGCCGCCGGCCTCCTCGGAAACCCGGTGGGCAACTGCCGCAAGCCCTTCTGCACCCTCACCGCCGAGGGCATGGAGCAGCTGAAGAAGACCCTGGAGCTCTGCAAGGAAAACGGCCTGCATTAAGCACCTGCCTGAAAGGAAAGTCTATGAAATTTGTCTCCTCCCACCCGCTGAACGAGGCGGGCATGAAGCTGATCAGAGAGAACAACATCGACCTCTTCGTCGGAAACAGCGCGGATCCCCACGACTTTCTGGATGAGCTGAAGACCGCCGACGCCTACATTGTCCGCGTGGCCACCTGCCCCGCCGACATCATCGAGGCCTGCCCCAACCTGAAGGTCCTGGGCCGCACCGGCGTGGGCTACGACAGCATCGACTGGAAGAAGGCCCGGGAGGCGGGCATTCCCATCGTCCTCACCCTGGGGGCCAACGCCCGCTCCGTGGCGGAGCACGCCTTCGCCCTCATGTTTGCCTGTGCGAAGAACCTGGCTCCCTCCGAGCGGGAGTTCTTAAACGGCAACTGGGAAGTCCGGAACACCGGCCGCGCCTTCGAGCTGGAGGGCCGGAAGATCGGCATTGTGGGCGTGGGCGCCATCGGCACCATCCTGGCGAAGATGTGCCAGGGCATCGGCATGAAGACCGCCGGATACGACGCGTTCGCGCCGCAGAACGTGGTGAAGGCCGGCTGCGAGCTCTACGAGAACCTGGACGACCTGCTCCGGGAGTGCGACGTGATCTCGCTCCACAGCCCCCTGACCGACGACACCTACCACATGATCGGGGCCCGGGAACTCTCCCTCATGAAGAAGACCGCCATGCTGATCAACACCAGCCGCGGCCCCATCGTGGACTCCGCCGCCCTGGCAGACGCCCTGAACAACGACGTCATCTTCTGCGCCGGCATCGACGTCTACGACTCCGAGCCCGCGGACCTCTCGGATCCGCTCTTTAAGGCGAAGCACCTGACCTGCACGCCCCACTCCGCAGCCCAGACCAACGAGGCCATCGCCCGCATGCACAGCGACTGCGTGGAGGGCTGCATCGCCATCCTGAAGGGCGAGCACTGGCCCAAGGTGGCGGACCGGAGCGTGTACACCCACCCGCGCTTTCAAAAGTAAGCAAAACCCGATTCAGTCCTGTAATCGCAAAAAATCCCCCGGCGGAAATGCTCCGCCGGGGTTCTTCTTTCAGGTGTTAATTTTCAAGTCCCGCTCTGCGGGACTTGGCGCGGCGCGCGGGTTGCCGCTAGGCAACAATTACATTTCCGCGCGCCTGCGCATCCCCGCGGAGCGTTATCTCAGTGGGAGATTGGACCCCCACTGAGACAAGTTTGATTGAACCCACCACCTGTAGAGGTGGGGGTCTTCTCCCACTGAGATAAACTCACTTCTTCTCGTAGGTGTACCAGCCCTTGCCGGTCTTTCTGCCGAACTCGCCCTTCTTGTACTTCTCGATGACCAGCGGGCTCGGGGCGTCGTAGGGATCGTGGCTCTCGGCGTAGCGGTCCACGCGGACCAGGTAGTTCACGTCGATGCCGGTGAGGTCCATGAGGCGGAAGGGTCCCATGGGATAGTTCAGGCCCTTCTCGCAGGCCAGGTCGATATCCTCCACGCTGGCCACGCCCTTCTCAAGCAGGGACAGGGCCTCGTGGGAGACAGCGGCGTTGATGCGGTTCACGACGAAGCCCGGAACCTCCTTGTTGATGACGATCGGGAGCTTGCCGGTTCTCTCGCAGAAGGCCTTGGCGGTCTCCACGGTCTCGTCGGCGGTGTGCGGTCCGCGGACCAGCTCCACCAGCTGCATGACCAGAGCCGGGTTGAAGTAGTGCATGTTCATCAGTCTCTCCGGATGCTCGGTCACATCTGCCAGCTTGGAGCTGACGATGTTGGAGGAGTTGGTGGCCATGATGGCGTCGGGCTTCATGACCTTGGACAGTCTGCCGAACAGCTCTCTCTTCGCGTCCAGCTTCTCCACGATGGCCTCGATCATCAGATCGGCCTTGGCGCAGTTGTCGTCGATCACGTCGGTGATGACGAGGCGCTCCTTCACCAGATCGGCCACCTCCTGGGTGATGCGGCCCTTGGCGACACGTCCGGCCAGATAGTCATCCGCCCACTTCTTGCTCTCCACCACAGCGGCCGCGCGGCGCATGCAGAGGTAAACCGTGTATCCGTAGTCTCTTCCGTACAGGGCAATGCTCATGGCCACCTGGCGGCCCATGGCGCCTGCGCCAACAACTGCTACTGTCTTGATATCGTCGATCTTCATGGCAATCAGTCCTTTCTTGATTTGTCCGGAGCAGTCCGGGTTCGTTCGTTCCGCGCGCTTCCGGGCTGCCGCCCGGGGGCAGCAGCCTTAAGTCCTATAATCAGCACATCTCGATGATGGTGGCCATACCCTGGCCGCCGCCGATGCAGAGGGTGGCGAGGCCGTACTTGCCGCCGTTGGCCTTCAGGGCGTGCATCAGGGTCACGATCAGACGGGTTCCGGTGCAGCCCAGCGGATGTCCGAGGGCGATGGCGCCGCCGTGGATGTTGACCTTGGCGGGATCCAGCTTCAGGTCGCGCACGCAGGCCACGGACTGGGCCGCGAAGGCCTCGTTCAGCTCGACCGCGTCCATCATGTCCACGTTCATGCCGGTCCGCTCCATGATCTTCCGGGTGACGACCACGGGGCCATAGCCCATGATGGAGGGATCCAGAGCGGCTCTGGTCACGTCCACGATGCGGGCGATGGGCTTCAGGCCGGTCTCCTTCACCTTCTTCTCGGTCATCAGGACAATGGCGGAGGCGCCGTCGTTCAGGCCGCAGGCGTTGCCGGCGGTGACGGTTCCGTCGGGCTTCACGATGGGCTTTAACTTCGCCAGGGTCTCCATGGTGGTGCCGGGACGGCAGAACTCGTCGGTGTCGAAGATGAATTCCTTCTTCTTCTCCTTCACGGTGACGGGGACGATCTCATCCTTGAAATAGCCGGAGGCAATGGCCTCGGCCGCGCGCCGCTGGCTCTCGCAGGCGAAGGCGTCCTGCATCTCTCTGGTGATGCCAAACTTCTCGGCCACGTTCTCGGCGGTCCAGGACATGCTCATCTTGGTGCCGTAGATGTTGTTGGGCTGCGCGGTGGTTCCAGCCTCGACGTTGGAGTCCACCAGGGTGTTCTTGTTTCCGCCCCAGCGGCTTCCTCTGAGGAAGATGGGGGCGCGGGAAAGGACCTCGGTACCGCCGGCGATGATGGTGTCAGCCTCGCCGAGCCACATCTCCTGACAGCCGTTCAGGACAGCCTGCATGGAGGAGGCGCAGAGACGGTTCACGGTGTAGCCCGGAACGCTCTCGGGAATTCCGGCCTCGAGCAGCATGCAGCGGCCGATGTTGGAAGCCTCGGTTGTCTGGCGGACCTCGCCCATGATGACCTCATCCACCATGTCGCCGGTGATGCCGGCTCTCTCCATGGCGCCCTTGATGGCCACAGTGCCCAACTCGTGAGCAGGAACGTTCTTTAAGGATCCGCCGTACTTACCGATTGCAGTCCGGACACCGCCCATAATATAAATATTTTCCATTGTCGTGTTCTCCTTTCAGGGTTCAGGGAAAATGTGACTACAAACCATCTGAAGAATTACAAGCAATCCCCGTGCCAGTTTTGCTGCAGGCTCCCATCTGACTCCAGCGCGCCCGTCGCCAGTCTCCGCGCTCTGTATTTTCTGGCCGCTCCTTTCTTCGACCGACATCGTTTTGCCGGCCAAATCCTACGACCGACATATGGAAAGTGCAAAATTTGTGCAATGATATCCCCCACAAACCCCTCTCGCGGTTGTGCATAAAAAGTGCAAATATTCACTTCGCAGCCCGTTCTCTGCACTTGAATTTGCACTTTATCCTGCACTTTCCAAGGGGATTTTCGGGCCGCCGCCCTCTTTCGCGCATCTCCCCCTCTCGTTTCAAGTCCCGCTCTGCGGGACGAAAGCGCGGCGCGCGGGTTGCCGCCAGGCAACAATTACATTTCCGCGCGCCTGCGGTCTACGCTCCGCTCCGGTCGGCGCTGAACCGACGTCCACCGGACGTCGAGCGCCCCCGCGGAGCGTTATCTCAGTGGGAGATTGGACCCCCACTGAGACAAGTTTGATTTAACCCACCACCTGTAGAGGTGGGGGTCTTCTCCCACTGAGATCAATTCTGGCACGGTTTTTGCTTACTAATTATTCAAAGCGGTGCGGCAACGCGCCCGACTCTGAAATCCCAGTCCGGAAAGTGAGGATCAGAATGGAATTCGAAAATGTACTCTATGAAAACCGGGAAGGCATTCTCTACATCACCCTGAACCGGCCGGAGAAGCGGAACGCGCTGAATCCCGAGATGTGGCGCGACATCAACGCGGCGGTGAAGGCCGCGGCCGATGACGACTCGGTCCGGGTTGTCATCATCACCAGCGCCGGCGACAAGGCCCTGGCCAGCGGCGCCGACATCCAGGAGCTGCACGACCGCGACTACATGCTTCAGATGAAGGGCCACGCCACCCTGGCACTGAAGGCCATCGAGGACCTGTGGAAGCCCACCATCTGCGCCATCAACGGCGTGGCGCTCGGCGGCGGCTGCGAGCTGGCCATGGCCTGTGACATCCGCATCGCCACGAAGCGTTCCAAGTTCGGGCAGCCCGAGGTCGGCCTCTCCCTGATCCCCGGCGCCGGCGGCACCCAGCGGCTCTCCCGGCTGGTGGGCATCGCCAAGGCGAAGGAGCTCATCTTCACCGGAAAGATCATCAGGGCCGAGGAGGCCATGCAGCTGGGCCTGGTGAACCAGGTCACGGAGGATACCCGGGAGGACCTGATGGCCGCCGCAGAGGAGATGGCGAAACAGATCATGGCGAAGGGCCCCGTGGCCATCCAGATGGCAAAGATCGCCATCAGCATCGGCGCCGAGACCGACATCAACACCGGCCTCATGCTGGAGCGGCTGGCCCAGACCATCGCCCTCTCCACCGAGGACCGGAAGGAGGGCACCGCCGCCTTCCTCGAGAAGCGCTCCCCCCAGTTCAAGGGACACTGAGACAGACACCCGCTGCAGCAGCGCTGCGGCCCGTCATATCACACCACACAATACACTGTATTATTTACACAGGAGGACGATATTTATGAAACCATTGGAAGGAATCAAGGTTGTTGAGCTCTCCACCATGCTGGCAGGACCCATGACCGCCCGCCTTCTGGGCGAGTGGGGCGCCGACGTCATCAAGGTCGAGACCCTGAACGGCGATGCCTGGAGAAAGCAGTACGGCACCACCCTCTCCCCGAAGACCGACGTGGCAAACCCGAACTTCGATATGCAGAACCTGAACAAGCGCTTCATCTCCATCAACTTCCGGGATCCGGAGGGCATGAAGGCCATGAAGAAGCTGCTCTCCACTGCGGACGTTCTGGTGACCAACTACCGCCTGAAGGCCCTGGAGGGCATGGGCCTCACCTACGAGCAGCTGAAGGATGAGTTCCCGCGCCTTGTCCACGCCCACGTGCTCGGCTTCGGCTCCGAGGGCCCAGAGAAGAACCGCCCCGGCTATGACTACACCGCCTTCAGCGCCCGCACCGGCTTCATGATGGACCTTGCCCCCGCAGGCGGCCCGCCCATGAACCCCATCGCCGGCGTCGGTGACCACGTGGTGGCCATCTCCCTGGCCGGCGGCGTCGCCGCTGCCCTGTACCGCCGCTCCGTCACCGGCAAGGGCGACAAGGTCGATTCCGCCCTGCTGCAGACCGGCCTGTATGTGGTCTCCACCGGTATCCTGAACGCCTACAACGGCCGCGTGCTTCCGAGAACCCGTTACGACTGCGGCCACGCCGGCTCCGCCACCTACCAGGGCAGCGACGGCGAGTGGTTCTACCTGGCGGTTGTCGACTACCGGCGCTTCCCGGAGCTCTGCGACATGCTTGGCCACCCGGAGCTTGCCGAGGATCCGCGCTTCAGCACCGAGCCGGCCTACTACAAGAACCGCGCCGAGCTGGTGAAGATCTTCGACGAGATCTTCAAGACCCATACCGTCCAGTACTGGCACGAGCAGCTGGATGCCCGGGATCTGCCAAACGAGCCCATCGCCCACTTCAAGGACGCCCCCTACGACCCGCAGGTCCAGGCGAACCACTACGTGGAGCCGCTTGAGTACTCCGACGGCACCAAGAGCGTCACGGTCTTCGGTCCGGTTCACTTCGGCAGCGTGGACTACAAGCACCACGAGAAGAAGGTCGCGAGAGATGTCGGCGCCGACACCACCGAGATCCTGAAGGAGCTCGGCTACGCGGACGATGAGATCAAGGCCATGTACGAAAGCAAGGCTGTCCGCTGATCCCCCTTTGAACTTTCCTGCCGGCGCCGCGCATCAGGTGCCGGCAGTCAAAGCTTCTGATCCCTGAAGTGATTCAGAAAGGAGTTTTCACCATGAGCGAAATCACAACTGCCCCCGCGGCTGAGCAGGCTCAGGCTGCACCGGCCCCGAAGCCGAAACGCCCGAAGGCAAAATCCCTCATCATGATCGGCGAGCAGACCGACGCCCTCTTTGCCAGCGCCAGAGAAGCCAAGGAGCGCGGCGAGATGGTCGGCTGGTCCGCATCCATCTTCCCCCAGGAGATCGCTGAGACCCTCGGCATCCCGGTCCTCTATCCCGAGAACCACTCCGCCGGAATCTCTGCCCGCCACCAGTCCGATCCCTTCCTCCAGGAGTGCGAGGGAACGCTGGGCTACTCCAACGACCTCTGCGCCTACGCCAAGGTGAACCTGGCCTACGCCTCCGTCTTAAACGGCGAGTCCGAGGTGGAGCTTCCCGACGGCGGCAAGATGGTGAAGCCGGACTTCCTGCTTCTCACCAACAACATCTGCAACCAGCTGACCAAATGGTACGAGAACCTGGCGAAGCAGATGAACATCCCCTGCTTCTTCATCGACACCTGCTACAACCCGTGGGATCACGTCACCGAGAGCCGCGTGAAGTACGTGCGCGCCCAGATCGACTCCCTGATCGAGGATCTCTGCGCCTTCACCGGCAAGAAGTGGGACGAGGAGCGCTTCCAGGAGGTCATGGCCATCAGCCAGCGGAACTCCTACCTCTGGGAGCGGGCCAACAACCTTCAGGACCGCGTGCCCGCGCCGCTCTCCGGCTTTGAGCTCTTCAACTACATGTCCTGCATGGTCTGCAACCGCGGCAAGAAATCCACCACAGCCATCCTGGAGCAGCTGAACGCCGAGATCGAGGAGCACATCAAGAACGGCACCTCCACCTACCGCGGCGACCAGAACTACCGCGTCTCCTGGGACGGCATCGCCTGCTGGCCGTACCTGCGCCACAACCTCCAGACCCTGAAGAAGTACGGCATCAACATGGTCGCCTCTTCCTACGGCAAGGCCTGGGCCATCGAGTACAGCGACCTGGACGGCATGGCAAGAGCCTACTGCTTCGCCTCCACCAACGGCGACAACCTGACCACCATGCTGGACCGCCGCTATGAGGCCCTGACCCGCATGAAGTGCGACGGAACCATCTACCACGTGAACCGCAGCTGCAAGGTCATGGACTGCCAGATGATGGAGGTCCAGAGGCAGCTCTCCAGGATGGCCGGCGTGCCCTTCACCTCCTTCGACGGCGACCAGGCGGACTACCGCAACTACAGCGAGGCCCAGTTCGAGACCCGCATCGAGGGACTGGTGGAAATCATGAAGCAGAACAAGGAGGCGAAAGCAAATGGCTGACTTCCAGACAAATTATGAGATCTTAAAGAGTGCCTGCGCGAACCCCCGGAAGCAGCTGGACAAGTACCTCTCCGAGGGCAAGAAGGTCATCGGATGCTTCCCGCCCTACACCCCGGAAGAGCTGGTGCACGCCTCCGGCATGATCCCCATGGGTCTCTGGGGCGGCAAGACGGAGCTGCAGCTGGCAAAGAGCTACCTGCCCGCCTTTGCATGTCCGATTATGCAGTCCAACATGGAGTTCGGCCTGGGTGGCGTCTACAAGGGCCTGTCCGCGGTCATCATCCCCGCCATCTGCGACACCCTCCGCTGCATGACCCAGAACTGGCGCTTCGGCGTCACCTCCATCCCGATGATCCCCATCGTGTATCCCCAGAACCGCAAGCATCCGGCCTCTGTGGAGTACCTGATGAGCGAGTTCGAGAACGTCTGCACCATGCTGACCACCATCACCGGCCAGATGATCAAGGAGAAGACCCTCGCCGAGACCATCGAGATCTACAACGCCCACAACGAGGCCATGCGGGAGTTCAGCAGCGTCGCCAACGAGCATCTTGACGTCGTCACCCCCGTGGTGCGCCACACCGTCATGAAGAGCGCCTGGTTCTTCGAGAAGGCCGAGCACACCGCCATCGTGAAGGAGCTCACCGAGGCCCTGAAGGCCCTCCCGGCCTACGAGTTCAAGGGCAAGAAGGTGGTCCTCACCGGTATCGCCTGCGAGCCCGACAAGCTCCTGGAGCTCTTCTCCGAGTACAACATGGCAGTCGTCGGCGACGACCTGGCCCAGGAATCCCGCCAGTACCGCACCGATGCCCCGCTGACCGGCGGCGGCGCCTTCAAGCGCCTGGCCCTGCAGTGGAACCTCCGCACCGGCTGCGCCCTGATCCACGAGGACGGCAAGCCCAGAGGCCCGATGCTGGTGAAGATGTGCCAGGAGGCCGGCGCCACCGGCGTCATCAACAGCCTCATGAAGTTCTGCGATCCCGAGGAATACGATCAGCCCTACTTCGAGAAGGATCTCCGCGAGGCCGGCATCCCGACCCTCACCTTCGAGATCGACCAGCAGGACGAGGGCATCGAGCAGGTCCGCACCAGACTGCAGACCTTCTCCGAGCTGTAAGAGCTGCAGGCGGCGAGCCGCTGCTGTTCCCAGGCGAGCCGCCGGCGAAGGCGGCAAGCCATTGCAAGTCCCGCTCTGCGGAAATTTTCCGGCAGGCGGCGCCAGAAGCCCTGGCGCCGCCTGTTTTTTGTCTTCCTTTCCTCCGTGCACTCACCATTTTGTCCAAAAGTGCATTCTTGCACTTTGCACAAATTTCCCTCCCGTGGTACTCTGATATCAACACCCCACGATTTCAGACACACCACGGAGGCCTGTATGGCGGACCATAAGACCCTGGAAGAGCTCAGAGACCAGCTCCTGCTGAATGACGTTCTCGACAACATCGACGCCGGTATTATCATCTATGATGCCGACGGCAATTTTGTGTACATGAATCCGGTCATGGTGAACTGGCGGAACATCCCCCGCAGCGAGTACCTCACCATGAACGTGCGGGATTTCTACGACGTGCTGGATGTCTGCGTCTTCGACCTGGTCTGCCAGCAGAAGCGCCGAGTCAGCCGCCTGCAGTACTACCACCAGCGGGGGCAGGGAAGCTCCTCTCCCGCCCGGGTGCGGATCGTGACCGGCACGCCCCTGTTCGATAGCGAAGGCAATATTCAGTATGTCGTCGTAATCCTTCAGGACGTGGACAACTTTGAGCGCCAGTACCGCCGTCTCCGGGACCAGAACGAGATTCTGACCAGCGACCACGACCGGGGTCACCGGCCGGAGCAGGAAATCACCATGGTGGCCCGGAGCCCCGAGATCCTGCAGCTTCTGAACGTCACCGACAACCTGGCGCAGCTGGATTCCACGGTGCTTTTAACCGGGGAATCCGGAACCGGCAAGGAGGTCTTTGCCCGCTACATCCACGAGCGCTCCGCCCGGAAGGACAAGCCCCTGATCACCGTGAACTGCGCCGCCATCCCGGAAAACCTCCTGGAGGCGGAGCTCTTCGGATACAAAAAAGGCAGCTTCACAGGCGCCGACCGGGAAGGTAAGATCGGACTCTGCGAAGCCGCCGACGGCGGAACACTGTTTCTGGATGAGATCAACTCGCTTCCCCTCTCTCTCCAGGGGAAGGTGCTGCGCATGATCGAGGAAAAAAGCGTGCAGCCCATCGGCGCCCTGAAGGCGAAGAAGGTGGATTTCCGGCTGATCACCGCCACCAACCGGAACCTTCTCTCCCTGGTGAAGAAGGGCGAGTTCCGCGAGGACCTCTACTACCGCCTGAACGTGATCCCCCTGGCCATCCCGCCCGTGCGGGGCCGCAGGGATGACATCATTCCCCTCTGTCTCCATTTTCTGCACGAATTCTGCCAGAAGTACAACCTGCAGAAGAGCTTCTCGGAGGATGTGCTGGCGCGCCTGAAGCGTTACGACTGGCCCGGAAATGTCCGGGAAATCCGGAATTTTGTGGAGCGCATGGTGGTCATGACCCCCGCGTCGGCCCGGGAAATCAACAGCATTCCCGACGGCCTGCTCTCGCCGGACAACGACGTCCTGTCAGGCGCAGGGACAAACGCCTCAGCGGCGGATGCCGGCCGCCCCTACTCTTCCCCCGGCGGCCCCGCTTTCGGCGGTGCCTCCTTTAGCAGCTCCTCTCTCGACGGTGCCTCCTTCGGCAGCTCCTCTCTCGGCAACCCCGCTTTCGGACCCCGGAAGGCGGGCTCCCAGCCCTCCGGGTACCCGATTGCGCCGCCGGCGCGCCGCCCTCTCATGAAGGAGGACATCCAGGCGGCCCTGAAGCAGGCGGGCGGGCGCCGGGAGACCGCCGCCGCGCTGCTGGGCATCAGCCGCAGGCAGCTCCAGTACCGGATCAAGGAATTCCACCTGTCCGAGCGCTGCCGCTACGGGGAGAAGCAGATATAGTGTGATACTGCTCAGCTCAGGTCTCCCTCGCAGAGCGGGCACTTTCCTTCCGCTGTCGGCGTCACTGTGCTCCCGCACCAGGGGCACTTCACCTGGGCGGCCGCGCCCGCCGGGGCAGCCGTGCCAGGTACAGCCGCTGCCGCAGCTGCCATCGCTGCGCCTCCAGGCATACCCGCCATTCCCATCACAGCTGCATTGCCTGCAGCAATTGCCTCTGCTCCGGTTAAAGCCTGCGGGGGCGTCATGCCCTGCTTCTCCAGGGTAGCCTGTGCCTCAGCAATCGCCCTCTCGTATTCCTTCCGCAGGGCTTCGGGATCATTGGCCAGCTCCTGCATTCTCTTTAATTTTGCCTGGAATTCTTCTGACTCAACGTCTTCGTGAAGCCCGGCGCCAGCGACAGAACCGGCCGCTCCGGCGGCATATCCGGCGCCTCCTGCCGGCATATGGCCCTGCAGCCGGGCATTTTCCAGGACCTCCTTGATCTCATTTCCGAGATCCACATATTCCTGGTACTCCCGAAGGCCTGTTGCTTCGCGGCCAAAACCCGTCGTGCTGAAACCCCAGCTGCCGGCGGTGCCCATCTGCCGCTCTCCGGTCTTCACCGCAAAGGTATTCAGCATGAAATGCATGTCGTCAAAGTAGGGGTGATTCACCCGCACGGTGACATAGAAATTGTAGGAGTACTCGTAGCGCGGCGGATTGTAGCTCACCTGCTTTCCCTCGCTGTCCTTCTGCTTCAGCTCCGAGCGGTTCTCCTTGATTTCCAGGTCGCATCCCGTGAGCTGAGAGAAATCCAGCACATCGGGATTTGCCTCCTGCCACTTGCTGGAGTTTGTCACCAGGAACTTCCGGGCATCCTCATCCAGAAGGATTTTCCAGCTGTTTTTCCCGAGGCTCCGGGTCACATTGAAGGCGCTGACCGCCAGCTTGTTCTGCTCCCGGTAGACCAGCTGGTTCTGGATCTCCGCGAGCGTGCTGTGCCTTCTCTCGCTGAACCAGGGCGAGAGCTTCGCGGCGCAGTCCTTGCAGAGGTTTCCGTCTTCCAGCTTCCGGTTTCCCAGAAGGCCAATCTTGTTTCCGCAGATATCGCAAGTCTTCTTATCGAACAGCCCCCCAAACAGTCCCATTTCAGTACTCCTTTCCACAGAAAATCCCGTATCCGCAGCAGTTGATAAGAATATGCTGTCCTGCTGCCAAGAGCGTTAAATATCAGCCCTTTTGTACAGTATAGCAGTGAAACAGTCCCCTCTCATGCTCCATATGGACCATTTTTTATATCATTCCGCGTAAGTTTTCCTGGGCGCATACCAGCTACTGGGGTACTAAAAAACCGGCGATTCCCGACCGCGGGGAAGGAAGCAGGAACCCCCGGGGCCTTTCGGCCCCGGGGGTTCCCGTTTCGGAGGGTATATGCTGCGGAAGCGGCTGTCTTCCAAGGGAGTAGAAGGGGCACCGCATTCCGCCTCTTGAGTCAGATTTCTCTTGCTCTAAGCTCCAGCTCTAGCTCTTGTCCTGGCTCCTGTTCCTCTTTCTCAGACCTTCTGCTGATACACGCCCAGCAGGCCGGCCTTCTGCACCTTGGCCTTGATGGCCTCCACGTCCATGCTGTAGAGGCCCTTCTCCACCATGCGGTTGAAGTAGACCGAGCCGGAGAAGGTGTACTTCTTGGTCATGCCCTCTTCGGTCTCCATCTGGGCCTTCACATAGGCGATGGCGTCGCCGATGGCCAGGTACTCGGGCAGCACCAGGAGCTCCTTGCCCCGCACGCAGCGCACCGCGTTGTGGCCCGCCAGGGTTCCGGTGACAATGGCCTCGGTGTGGCCCACCAGCAGGCCGGCCTTCTCGCCGCCGGCGAAGACGTTCTTCAGGCCCTCCACCTTCAGGGCGTTGTCTCTCGGGGCCAGCGCCATGTAGCGCATGGAGTTTCCGACGCCTCCGGAGTAGGGATCCTCAAAGCGGGCGTTCTCGAAGCCCGGGATCTGCCGCAGGGTCTCCAGCGGGTAGTAGGGCGTCATCAGCTTCGCGTGGCCAGTGTCCAGCAGGACCACATTCTCCGCGAACTCCTTCAGGGCGTACTGCTGACATGCCTTCTTGGCAAGAATGCCCTCGCCCTTTCTCAACTCCTCGGGAATCGGGACCACAGCAACGCCGGTCTCGTTCAGCTTGTCCTGGATCTCCTTGGACAGGGAGTCCTTGTGCAGCTTGCAGGAGCCGCTCATGGCGCCGATGGAGCCGTCAGCCTTTCTGCCCATCTTCTCCTGGATGCCGGCCTTGCCCACAAGGCTCACTCTGCCGCCGAAGGTCGGGCAGCGCAGCACGCACATGCAGCATCCGTTGCCGTACTTGGAGCAGTTGTTCATGGGGCCCGCGGAGCCGGTGGCGTCCACAAAGACGTCGCCTTCGAACACCGTGCCGTCCGCCAGCTTCACAGCCTTGACGCAGCCGTCATCCACCTCCACGTCCGTCATGCGGGCCTGAAGGTGCACCTCGACGCCCTTCTTCTTGAGCAGCGCCTTGATGGCCGGCTCCATGAGGGCAATGTCGTAGAGACTCGCGTGCTTGTGGCCCGGGAACTCAATATTCTTATGTCTGCAGCAGGCGTCAATGGTCTGGAAAACCTCGCCGCCTCCGAGAGCAATGGCCTCCTCCGTGGCGGTCCAGCGGCCGTTGTTCCGCATAATACCGCCCACCAGTCCGGTTCCAAGGAGCATATCAGCGCGCTCCAGAACCACAACCTCTTCCGCACCGGCGTTCTTCGCCGCCACCGCAGCACTGGATCCAGCCCAACCGCCGCCTGCAATCACAACCTTCATGTTCAGACTCCCTTCTCCCGATCGCGGGTGATGCCGGCCTGCCGCCGGTTCTTCCACCTGTTACAGTTCCTGTCTGATCCGGTTCGCACCCGCAGTCCCAGAAACAGCGTGTTCTGCGGCCCAGGTGCAAAACCCACAATTTCATTTTAAAGTAAAACGGACGATTCGCAAGACAACGCGTAAAAATGGTCTACAGATTGTCCATTCACACCCCGAAACCTGACGAAATGCGGAATGAGTGCGTCCAGGCCGGAGCGCCGGCAAATCAGACGACCAGCAGCGCCGGCAAGTCAGACCGCCAGCGGAGCCGGCAAGCCAGACCGCCAGTAGCGCCGGCAAGTCAGACCGCCAGCGGAGCCGAAAAAACCAGGCTGCCGCAGAAAAGCGGCAGCCCGGCGCGCGGTGATTCCATTACAGAATGAACGCAAAGATGTTGGCGACGATAGCCGCGTAGGCGAGACGGATGACGCAGCCGATGCAGGCGGCGGTGACGATCTCGCGGTAGTTCAGGTCCACGTTTCCAATCCAGACAGCGGGGATCTGGCCCAGCGGGACCTGGATCGGGAAGGAGGAGTTGGCCAGCACGAAGGATCCGATGATCAGCTTCTTCACGGCCGGGTTCTGCAGGCTCTCGTACAGAGCGCCGGCAGCCGCGTCAGCAGTGGCCGGGGAGACCATGCCGCCCAGGGTCTTGGCAGCCAGGGTTCCGGCGACGGTGATGGTCTGAAGACCGGTGGTGGGCTCGATGCCGATGGCGGAGAGCAGGCCGCCGATGCCCGCCGTGAAGGCGCCCCAGAGGCCGAAGTACTCAAGCAGTCCGACGATGGCGTAAACCGCGCAGCCCGCCGGCAGGATCAGGGTCAGGACCGTGCTGACACCCTCACGGGCGGAGCCGAAGATCAGGTCCATGACGCCGGTGTTGGGAGTGAACCGGGGCAGATCGTGGATATCAGCCGCGTGGGTGTCTCTCCAGAAGAGCTTCAGGAACGCGGGAACCACGAAGATCGGGAGGAACACGCCGACCAGCATGACCGGCAGCGGGTTGATGCCGGCGGTGGACAGCGCGATGATGCCCAGCACCACGATGGAGAAGGATGCGGGGGCGTTGGTCAGGGTCGCGATGGCGATCTTCTGCTCATCCTTCGTGCAGCCGGCCTTCTTGACCACGGGGCCCGCGATCTTACCAGCGGCGTTCACATCGCCCAGGATGTTGTAGATGATGCCGACGCAGACGGCGGCGTTGATGTTCAGGTACTTCATGACCGGGAGGAAGATTCTCATCAGGGCGTCGGTGAAGCCGAGACGCTCCAGGATACGGCCGGTCATGATGGACACGACGATGGTGGCGCCCAGCATGGAGGTTCCGAAGAGATAGAACTCAAACATCTTGTAGGCCCGCTCGAACATGGCCGAGAAGGCGCCGGAGAACTGCTTGTGGGCAAAGAAGATACATGCCAGGAACGCGATGAACAGAACCAGGCCCACATACTCTATGGGCTCCCACTTAGTGCGGTCGACTGATGCCTTGTTTTCATTGTTTGCCATGGTATTTCCCCCTCATAACTGGAAACAAAACAATAGAAACAGATACAGGTGTTTCTTAAAGCTCTGACGCTCTAGCGCCCTGCCGTGCCGTTTCCGGTCAGGCCGGGCGGGTCATTCTTCTGGCTGCGCCGGGTTTGCGGCGCCGGGCTCCAATGCCCCGCGGTCGCATCTCCCTTTTCTGCGGCGCCCGCTTCAACACGGCTTACTTCCGGTGCAGGTACTTCTCCGCGATGTCCCTTCCGTATTTCCGGATCCCCTCGGAGCCGAACTCGGTCAGCGGAATGCTGGTCTGCCGCTCCCGGAAAATCACCACCTCGCACTCCGGAAGGTGATTCTTGATGGCCTGGGCCAGCGGCACGCCGTTCTCGAAGATCTCCAGGGCGTGGGAGTTGCCGCAGATGAAGTTCAGCCCCAGCTCCTTCGCCTTCTCAATCAGCGGGTGTCCCGGGTAGACGCGGCTGATGCTGGCAAGCACGGTATCCACCTCCGGGTAGTCCTTCTTCAGCTGCTCCAGGTTCTCCACCGAGAAGCCGCAGTGCGGGAACATGTGGATGAGGTGCTTCACCGGGGAGTCGGGGCTTCCCACCAGGATCTTCGCCCTGGCGGCCACGCTGGTCTCCTCGATGGTGTCGCAGCCCCGCTCGCGGCGCTCCACCGTCAGCATGTGCTCGTCCATCTCGGCGTTCATCAGCCGGTCGAGCCGCTCGATCAGCTGCCCCAGGTTCTGGATCTCCGGGAGAACCTCGCCCACGTAGACGATGTTTCCGGGGTTGTTCCCGTAGCAGACAGAGGTGAAATAGGGCTTGTGCCCGTGGAGCCACGGGATGCCCGGGTGCATGCCGTGGAAGGCCTCGTGGAGCTCAAAGCAGGCCAGCCCGTAGGCGCCCAGGTAGTACTTGATCAGCACACCTCCTGAGTTTGCCGCGTCCGCGATGGGGTGATGCGTCACGATGGCGTTGACCCCGGTGGCGGCGGCAAGCTCGATCACGCTCTCCGTCATGGTCATGGCAACGGCGATCTTTTTGACTTCCATCTCCGGATCGCCGAACACCAGGCCCGGCGTCTCCACCACCCCCTTCCCGGGAATGCTGGAGGACTTCATGACCACCCAGGGGTTCTTCCCCGTGGCCCAGTCCCCAGGCCCCTTGAGGCATCGGCCATTGGTGAGATCATCCAAGGCCTGCAGCACGTCCTTCACTTTTGCCATAACGCCTCTCCTTTCCGTCAAATGCTAAAAAACAAAATACCGCAGAGCAGAAGGAATTCCTTCCTTCCGCGTCTGCGGCCAATTACAGCTTTTTCAAAACCAGCCTTACGCCGGCTTCCGCGGAAATCGCCTGAGTTCCCCGTCTGCCCTCGTCTGTTGCTCTTTAAAACGCTGCTCTCATCCGTCTATACAATTGTATGTGTCTGCGCCTCTGTCTCAGCTCAGTCCGCGCCTGCGCCTAAGCAGGCGTGCCCGGCGCTCTTCTGGGCGCCGATGGCATTCTTCCCCATTTTGCTGAAGTCAGCATCTGCCGTATTCCTGGCGCTCTTCTTTCCCGCCTTGCTCCCGGCCTTCTTTTCCGGTTCGGTCTCGCGAACCTTAAGGTCCGGCAGCAGCTCCTCAATATCCTTTTCAAACAGAGTCACACTGATGGAAATCTCCAGCTCCGGATCATAGTCCTTCAGGTGCGCCAGCGGGCGGATCCCGAAGTGCTTCTCCATCTCCTCCAGGAACCGCTGCTTGAACCGGATGATCAGGATCCGGTCCATGATCTCCGTGGTGTTCCGGTCCATGTTCTCGGAAATCGAGAGGACGCTGACCCGCCTGTTCTTCGCGGTGATCACAGCCCGGTTGCAGATGATGTCAACCCGCTGCGACAAAAGCCCCTGGTTGAAGACCTCCATGTTGACCTTATTGTTGATGCGCAGGAGCTCCTGCTTAAACTCTCCCATCGTCATGGCAGAACTCAAACCCTCCTGAAAATCAAAACTGTCACTGATTAGATTAAAAATATCATAAAAAATTTATAAATACAAGGGAAGAATATACACTTTGTCCGTCGTTTTGTATCAAACCAGCACCAATCCCGGATGTATCAGTAGACATTCTTCACAGTAAAGCTCGGTAATCTGATCCCGAATCCAATCGTGCCCGCTTTTCTTTGTCCTGACATGCGATCCGCCGGAAACACAACTCACGAACCTCACTGCGCCGCGGCCCGCCGATTTTTTCACTGTCGGCGAAGTGCCGCCCTGTGATGGATCGGAACCTCACTGCGCCGCGGCCCGCTCGATTTTCCTCCGGAACCAGAGGATAATCATCAGGGCCACGGTGTCCACGAAGAGCTGCACCAGAATGCAGCCATAGAGGGGCCAGATCCGGTCCAGGATGAAGAGGAAGGGGATGTCCAGGAGGCCTTTCCGGAAAATGGAGCAGATCAGCGCCTCCCGGCCCCGGCCCATGGCCTGGAACTGGATGATCATGGGGTAGCAGACCGACATGATGGGCATGGTGAGCACCATGAGCCTCAGGAAAACCGCGCTGTACTGCAGGGTCACCGGCTCCCGGATGAAGAGCCCGCAGATCTGGGGCGCGAAGAGCTCAAAGGTGATGAGGCAGAGACAGGAAAAGCCCACGGCAATGCCCGTGCCCCATCGGAAGGCCTCCCGGCGGCGCCGGACATTCCCCGCGGAGAAGTTGTAGGCGAGGAGCGGCATGAGCCCGTTGGCAGCCCCCGTGGAAAAGTACAGGGGCAGCTGGTCGATCTTCTTCACGATGCCGAGGGCCGCCACCGCTTCCGTGTTGTAGCGGGCCACGAACTTCGCCTGGGCCGCCACCGCCACCACTGTGAGGCCCAGCTGCACGGCGGATGGGAAGCCCACGGACAGGATGTCCACGAGGTGCTGCTTCGCATGCCTCAGGAGCCCGGGATTGATCCGCAGGACGCTCCGGTCCCGGCAGAACACAATATAGCCCAGCAGGAACAGGGAGGCCGCCAGGTTCGAGATGGCCGTGGCCTCGCCCGCGCCGGGGGCGCCTAAATTCAGGAACTGGGGAAGCACAAAGAAGGGATCGAGGATGATGTTCAGCACGCCGCCGAAGCTCACGCCCAGAAAGGCCACCAGGGCGCTGCCCTCGGACCGCACCAGGTTCGCCAGGAGGGTGTTCATGATGACGAAGCATCCGCCCAGCACCACGGTCCAGCGGGCGTACTGGAAGGCGTATGGAAAGGTGGTCTCCGTGGCGCCGCAGACAGATAGCAGCTGCCGCCCGAAGAGAAGAAAGATGAGGGAATAGAGGAGGCCGCTGAACAGGCCGCCCCAGAAGGCGATGGCGGAAATGCGGTTCGCCTGCTCGGTCCGCTTTTTCCCTAAGGCCCGGGAGACCGCGCTGGCGCCGCCCACGCCGAAGAGGTTCGAAATGGCGGTGAGCATGAGAAAGGAGGGGTAGGCCACCGTCACCGCCGCCGTCTGCGCCGGGTCGTTCAGCCGCCCCACAAAGTAGGTGTCCGCCAGGTTGTAGATGAGGGTGATCATCTGGCTCGCCACCGAGGGCATGATCTGCATCAGCACCGCCTTGTGGACCGGCATCCGCTCAAAGAGCTCCGTGCGCCGCTCCGCGCTCCGCTTCTGCCGCGCCGCGCGGGCATCCACCGCGCCGGCGCCTGTCCCACCGGCGCCCGTCATGCTGCTGCCCGGCCTGGCATCCGCCGCCCTGCTGTCAGACTTCCCGGAATCTTCCGCCCTGCTGTCCATGCCGTTCATAGATTTCCCCCCTTCCGGGCAAAAAAAAGTGCCCGGCGATGAAATTATAACACAGCTCATCACCGGGTACACAGAGGGGCGTAATCAGATGGTATATTCAGTTGGCAGATATCACCGAATCCGTGGACAAATGGTTCACCGCAGATCAGTCATATTCAGTTGTAGTTGAACTCGTGGCGGAAGAAGTTCACCACGGCGGCGATACCGGCGTCGCTGGTGGCCTTGCCCAGATGGTTCACCGCGTAGGTCACCGGCCGGCCCTGCAGGACCTCTGCCACGCCGAGGGCCGCCTGGTAGGACATCTCTTCCAGGGCCTCGGTGGTGAAGGCCGCGGTGTGGGGGGTGGTGATCACATTGTCCATCTTGAGGAGCGGGTTGTCCTCCTTCGGGAGGTTGCCGATGAACACATCCAGAGCGGCTCCGCGGAGTCTTCCCTCCTGCAGCATCTTGATGAGATAGGCCTCGTCGATAATCTCGCCGCGGCCGCAGTTGATGAGGCAGGCGGTGGGCTTCAGGAGAGACAGACGGCGCTCGTTCAGCAGTCCGTCGGTGCCCGCGTTGGAGGGCAGGTGCAGGGACAGATAGTCCGCCTTGGAGATCAGGTCGTCCATGTCCGGGGTCAGGATTCCGAAATCGGCCTCCTGGGGCTTGGTGATGTGGCGGTTGTAGCCGATGACCTTCATGCCCAGGCCGAAGTGTGCCATTCTGGCCACCTGGCTTCCGATCTTGCCCATGCCGATGATGCACAGGGTCTTCCCGTAGACGTCGTTTCCGTAGATCTTCCGGACCGCCGCCATGCCTTCGCTGCCGGCCTTGGTGCCGTTGTTGTAGAGAATGGTCTTCTTGGCCAGGTTCAGCAGCAGGCTGATGGTGTACTCCGCCACGGAGCGCTGGTTGGACTCGGCCGCATTGGTGATCTGGATGCCCAGGTCAGAGGCCGCGTCCACATCGATCCCGTCCACGCCGACACCGTGCATGGAGACCACCTTCAGCTTCTTGCAGGTCTCCAGAACCTTGCGGGTGAACTTGCCGTTTCTTGTCAGAGCGCCATCGCAGTCGATGCACTCCTTCAGCAGAGTCTCCTCGGAAGGACCTGTGCCGATGACCAGCTCGAATCCCTGCTCTCTGAGGAAATCCAGTCCCTTCTCGTTGACAGCTTCAGTAATCAGTACTTTGTAGGCCATCGTCATCCTCCTTCGGAATCATCCGGAACCACTGCGCTGATTTGATCTTAACACATCCCGGTTTTTCCCCCAACAGACAGATTAGATGGGTTTCATTTTCTTCAGTGGACAAATTGTCGTAAATCGGTTAGTCTAGATATACTGGTTACTATTCAGCACCCATGTTCCGGAATGCTGAGCAGTTATATCTCAGTGGGAGATGACCCCCACCTCTTAGGTGGTGGGAATGCAAACTCGTATCAGTGGGGGTCCAATCTCCCACTGAGATATCGCTCCGCGGGGATGCGCAGGCGCGCGGGAAGGTAATTGTTGCCTAACGGCAACCCGCGCGCCGCGCCAAGTCCCGCGGAGCGGGACTTGAAATGGTATCTGCTTCACCGTTTTTCCCCTGGAGGTAACTCCCATGTCTTTTACAGTTCAGAACCTGCTTGAGCAGCATATCTTCGAAAACATGCACCTTCTCGCGGGCCAGAAGGGCCTCTCCCGCGAAATTCACTGGATCAACATCATGGAAATCCTGGACAGCCCGGACTCCGTGGCCCCTCACGAGCTGCTCTTCACCACCGGCTACGGCCTCCAGAACGACGCCGCCCACCGGAACCTGGTCTCCCGCCTGGCGCAGCGCGGCGTTGCCGGCATGGTGATCCAGACCGGCTACTATGTGGACGACATCCCGGCCTTCCTCCTGGGACAGGCGGACAGCTGCGATTTCCCCATCATCACCATCCCGAAGAGCATCACCTTCTCCCACATCCTGCACACCATGATGCAGGTGCTGAACTCCACCGAGCGGCAGAGCTGGAGCGACTCCCATCTGCAGGCGGCCGATGTCTTCGTCCGCGAAACCGTCGCGAAAAACAGCACCGCCCTCTTCGGCGCCCCGGGTGAGAACCGGCGCCCCTCCGAGCGGCAGGCGGCGCGTCTCATGCTGCTGGAGCCGGTGAACGGCCAGTACCTGAGCGCCGAGCGCTGGGAGAGCACCCTCTCCCAGATCTCCTCTTACCTGACCAGCTGCACCAGCTTCTGCATCTCCCGCACCCTCTCGCAGAACCGGCAGGTGTTTCTCTTAAGCGTTCCCGAGCGGGAGAGCCACTCCCTGCTCTACGGCCTGAACATACGCCTCACCCTGCTCTCCGAGCAGAACGGCGCGGCCTGCTACGTGGGCAGCGTGGAGCTGCCGGAGGGCAGCGATTCCGCCGTCATCGTGCGCCGGGCCTCAGAGGCCATCGACGCCCTCCGCTCCATTCACGCGAAGCGCGGCGTGTGCCCCTGGGAGCAGATCAAGTTCATCCTGCTCCTTGGCCACATGCACCAGTTCGACCACTCCGCCGTGCTGGACAACTACCCGCTTCAGCAGCTCCTGGACTATGACCGCCGGAACGGCACCAACTACGTGCAGACCCTCCGGGTCTACCTCTCCAACAACTGCAGCATCACACAGAGCGCCGGCTATCTCTTCATCCACCGCCACACACTCTTGAAGCGGCTGGAGAAGATCCGCGAGATCAGCAGCCTGAACCTGGAAGACTGGTACACCCGGGTCTACATGTCCATCAACCTGCTGTTCCACGACTATTTCATCTACTGAGACTATCACGCGGCTGATGCCCGGCGGCGCTTCTCCCGCCGGCCCGGCCGCTTTCCCGTCCGGCTGGACCGCATCACCCGCCGGCCCGGCCGGCTTTCCCACCCAGCCCGCATCTCACGCCGGCCCGGCCGCCTTTTCGTCCGGCTGGACCGCATCCCGCGGGATCCGGGCGCGGCGCGGACAATTTGTCCCCCCTTATTTTCAGAAACACCACAAACCGTCTCCGTTTGTCTGACGCGGCTTTCCCGCCGTTTCTCTTTCTGTTATCATGACAATTGGAAAGTTCCAACAACGGTCAGGGACTCCCTGTGCCACTCAGTATCTACGGAAGGAGCAGAGCACTATGGCGAACTCATTAAAAGGCGGTTACACCAACTACGGCCAGGACATCGGCGTAATGATGCTTTCAACAGTTTTCCCGAGACTTCTGGGTGACATCGGAAACGCCAGAAGCTTCCGCGTACCGGTGCGCTACCAGGTCGTCAGTGTCGACCCGCTGAACCTGACTGAAAAGAACGCGAACGCCCGGCTGATCCAGCCCTTCATCGAGGCCGCCAGAGAGCTCGAGGCCGCAGGCTGCAAGGCCATCACCACCAGCTGCAGCTTCTGCGCCGGTTTCCAGAAGCAGCTGGCCGACTCCGTGCACATCCCGGTGTTTACCTCCACCCTGATGCTGGTCCCCATGCTCCGCACCATGCTGAACCACGACCGCTCCATCGGCATCCTGACCGAGTGCGCCGAGCTCCTGACTGAGCCCTACTTCAACCAGTGCGGCTGGTCCTCCAAGGACTACGACGTGAAGGTCACCGGCCAGGCCGAGGGCTCCAGCTTCTCCAAGCTCATCATCGGCGACAACCCCGAGGGCAGCTGGGACGAGCTGGCTGAGGACGTGAAGGAAATGACCGAGCGCCACATGAAGCTCTATCCCAACACCGGCGCCCTGGTGCTGGAGTGCACCAACTACGCCCCCTTCACCAAGCTGATCCAGGACATCGCAGGCGTGCCCGTTTTCGGCATCAACCAGCTGCTGGAGTACATTGACAGCTGCGTGAACGCCCCGAGCTACGGGAAGTAAGTTTCGATAAAGATTTCAGGCAGGAATAGAAGGATCTCAGGAAGATATTTTTGCAGGCCGCCCATCTTCGGGCGGCCTGTCAGCCTAAAGATAAAGACGGTTTTAGGATACTGTTTCCTAGCGTTAGTTTACAAGTTATATTAGGCAACCGTCCGGAAATGCTGTAAATATGCGTGTTTCCGGGATTTCTGGGTGATTACCTAACCATAGTATTTCTTCTGCAGGCCATACACTCTTTCTATAC